>VMHT01050510.1_pt1 | contig 30110 bp, 8 predicted proteins | sample 4693611 | NCBI WGS metagenome assembly VMHT01 (sample SAMN12280063, study PRJNA550983) | marine metagenome | isolation source: seawater sampled from same location over 5 years 0.02-0.2 micron viral filtrate | place: USA: collected off the coast of southern California halfway between the port... ... | reverse complement strand
ATTAAATGTTACGCCACTATCTACATCTAATGTGCCGTCTGTGTGTGTATTACCATTATCTGTGTCTACATCAAATACACTTACACCTGCAGCAGTTTGAATATCAAATTTCTTATTGTCTGCCTTAATTATAAGGTTATCTGTGATCTCAGTTTCTAACTGAATGTCAACTGTACCTTCAATAACTGTGTTACCTGTTGCACTCTCAATAGTAAACTTATCAGTGGTATTATTTCTAACAGCAAAGTTGGCATCTATGTCAACAGTGCCATCAATCTCAACGTTACCATTCAAGTGAGATGTGCCACCGACGTTAATGTTTTCAGAAATACCCACGCCACCAGTTACAACCAGTGTGCCAGTTGTAGGTGTCTTCCAAGTAGATCCTGTATTAGTTGTTAACCTGAGGTTACCAGCAATGACAGCAGCGTCAGTCCCAGTAAATGTTTCAGAAGAGTTGGTCGCATTGTAGAGGAAGCGATACCCACCAGTGCCAGACCATATATTGCTGTTTGCATAATCTTCGTCCCACCCGAAGAATCCGAATCTTTCTTGTGAATCATAGTATCTAAATTCTACACCACGGTCTAAGTTATCATCTGATACAAGAGTATCCTCACCACCTAGAGTAATGATAGGATCTTGGACTGTTAATGTAGTTGAGTTTACAGTTGTAGTTGTGCCATCTACTTGAAGATCACCACGGACTCTAACCAAACCAGTAGCACCATCATCGTCATTTGGATCAATTATCAACGTAGAGTTGGTAGTTGAAATAACGTTGTCTTGGAAATGGAAGTCTTCTACGTTGACTCTATTAGCAACGTTGGTAGCATTGATTGTAATATCATTCTCAGCAGTGATATTAATAAGAGCATTACCACTACCTGCATTTGTCGCATTAATTAATAGAGTGCGATTGTTTGTTGTGCTCTGTGTGTGTTGGAAAGTAAGATCTCCATCACCAGTCTTGTCTAATTTCTGTGTTACAGCACCATCGAGTGTAATGTCAGGATCACTATAGTATGACCTTACATTAATATCGATCTCACCAGCACCACTATCGCCAGTGTTATTAGCACCAAACAGAAGATTGCCTGAGGTATCATTGACTTTAAGATAATTAAGATAGTTGAATCCTCTATAACCAGTAGTTGCTGTCAACTCCTGATCTAATTCAAAATTCTCTACGGTATTGCCATCAGCAAAACCAATTCTATTATTTTGTAGTTGTAGATTATCTACACCATTCTCAGCGATGGTTACGAAACCACCCTCATATCCACTTGCAGGATTCCATGCTGTTACATCGAAGTCCTCTTGGTTAAAAGATGCTAAACCCTTTTGTGGGGTTACAGCAGTTCCCAAATAACGCCAAGACCCTGTGTCGGAGGTGTCCGTGTGTGTAGGCTCACCGCCTCCAGCACTGATAGCAAGGATAGCCTCATATAGGCGATTACTTGCGTTTTTGACTTTCGCATAGCGAGCGTAAGTTGTTGAGTTATCATACGCAGCCGACTCACTACCTTGTGTAGATGTAGCGATTGGAATTGTAAGTGCTTGTGTTAGACGACCATATCTGTCAACTGTAAATTCTGTAGTGTTGACTGTATCATCATCAGGTAAATTTACCGATACTAGTGGAGTGTCTAAGTTGCCTGTAGGGTTGTAGTAACCAACGACAACTGTGGTATCAGCAAGGTCAATAAATGGGTTATTACTTTGACCGTTACCATTATTAATTACTAAACGACCAGATCCACCTGTTAGTGTCCTAGTTGTAATTGTACCTTCTGCTTGACGTGACATCAAACCAAAGGATGTCATATCTGCAATAGATTGTAAATCTGTATCTGCTGCCTGAGCATCAGCAATACCATATGCTGACAAAGTTGTTGGACTAGTAGCAGCAGTAACACGACCACGAGAGTCAAGTGTTAACTGTGTGTATGTCCCTGTAGCATCTAGATCATTTGGATCATAATGAGGTAATGCAGTTTGATAGTTTAATTCTGCAGTAATGGTTAAGTTTGCGGATCCATCAAAAGTACCACTACCAGACATGTCACCACCAAGGGTGATTTGTCTTGCGTTTGCTAATCTTGTCGCTGTTGCAGAGTTACCAACGAGTGAAGCAGTAATGGCACCTGCCTCAAAGTTACCATCAGCATCCCTCTTAACAAGAGTGTTCGCAGTATTAGATTCCGTTTCTAGTGGTCGCTCATAGCGAAGACTATTCCACGGAGTAACACCGTCACCAATTTTTAATCTAGACGTGTCAATCTCGATACCCAACTCACCTTGAGCTAGGATCGGGTTAATGTTTGCCCACTGCTGAGCACCATCACGTCTTAGTTGTAGTCTATTTGCCATTGCTTAAAAGGATCCTCTGCAATCTGCACACTATTCTTCTGGACTATTTATGTCCTCAGGTTCTGTTGTTGTAGCTAGTTTCTCAGGGTTGAGATATTCTAAGGTTTCGATTGCACCTAATAGTTTAAGTGCTGTCTGCTCGTTAGATCTGATTTTATCAGTCAATTCTTTGTTTTCACCAATCAACTTTTCATAACGAGTTTTAAATTGTTCTAGTAACTCTTCTTTAGAGAGTGTTTCAGTTTTAGTTGCTGTCATTTTGTAGCTCCAATAATGATTTGAGTAGACCCTTAATATCCTTAAGGTCTGATTTTACTTCATCAACTTCAGTTTGTAAAGTCTCTATTGTGACTTCCTGTTTTTGCCTCTTATTAAAGGCTTTCATGTATTTGTCGTATTCAGATGTATTGTTGTTTACGATGGCATTTGTCAGGGGATCACGATACCAACCCTCTTTTCCTTCGACTGGAATGAGTTTTCTATAGTCCATGCTTGACAAATAACAAAATAATAAGTAGAATTAGCTTGTCGGTTTTCGGGATCGAAGTTTAGGTACTTTAAGTAGCGAGTGCTGTAGACCTAAAGTCGATAACCTGAGGGACAAATGCTTGGTTTCTTGATCTCAATACAATCTTCACTTGGAAGGCATTGAAATTAAGTCCTGTTGCTTCGTAAGAATAATCCCTAAATTCAAATACATCGGACGCGGCGATCTCAACCTTAGGTTGTACTTCTACAAAATTAATTGTATCAGGATCAACTTCACTTCCTGATTCAAAAGTCTTAATATAGACTCTTGCCTCTGTGCCTTGTGGACGATAACAACCAAAATCAATCTTAAGTGTGCGTGAAAGTTGAGCAAGGTTTGCTATACGAGTTAGATAAACGGAATCGTTTTGATCTCCACTAGGTTCTAGAGATACGTTAGCAGTCGCTTCTATCAAACTATTGAGACCTAGAGGTTGAGGACCACCTGGCCAGTAGTTGATTCTATTGCTGATCGTGATAAGAGATGTCCTATCAAGGTCAACATAAGGTGAAACGTTAGCGTTATCAGTATGTAGTGTCAAGTCAAGAGAGATACTCTTGTTACCACCCAACTTATTATCCTCATTAACCTTTGAGCAGATCATTTGAGGAGTTGAGAAGTAGTTTTCAGTATTCAATGTAAGATCATAATATGTGCCGTTGTTAACGAATGACGCTTGATCAACAACCGTCGTGCCGTCTCCAACAGATGTGCTGCTAGTAGTATTTACACGAGCAGCGATAGAGGTATCTGGGAATACCAGATTAGAAACTGATGGACGCAATGTCTCAAACTGGAAGTTTTGAGATGCCATCGCCATAATACCACCACCCCTAATACCGTTATTTGCAACGGAAGTAGTATTTAATAGGTAGTGATCCATCCATGGGTCTTCTATTCCATCATGTACTTTGTTGATTTCGGTTAAAGGAATACCATCAAAGTTATAACAGATTACAGGTGATCCAGTAGGATGATCTTGGTCAGCAGTGCTGTTAGATCCTCTACCAGATGTAGCAACTGTAATTACTTTACCGTCTGTAGCGATAGCAGAGTATTGAATAATCTCACTACCGATCATTAAGTAACCAGGATTTAGGTTACCGATTGCTTGTCCATTAACTTGAGTATGGAATGCACTAGCTATTTCTACGTTAATAGATGTAGCACCTGCTGCTAAGGATGAAGTCAACACTGTTGGTGGGACTTCTGAAATTACTCCTTTAACGTCAACATTGTTGGTACGTTGGTGCATACAATGATTCTTGTGATACACGAGGATTTTGCGATCTTTCGCCTGATACGATGGTGACGAAACAGGGTAGTTATTCCTTGTGTCTCCACTATAGGCAACAGAGGTAATAGTAGCAGTGACAACCCCGCCATTCTCCGAGAGAGTATCTGCAACGTCGAAGTCTTTATCAACATAGTTTACATACAATACAGGATTAGATGCAGTGCCACCACCGTCAGGTAGAGTATCACCTGTCGCATAGTATGCTGTGACCCTTGCAGTAGAATTGGATGTGGATCCAGTTATAATGTCGTTTATTGTAGTGGCAGTACCTGTAGCAGGGTTTGGTCTAGGTGAGAAATCACCGTTAGAAACAGTAGACAACTGGAAAATCGCCGTCGCCTGAGAAGATACAATTCCTTGGAATGCATTACTACTAGCATCTAAGAAACCTGCAGACCATATGCCTGAGATGTCATTGATAGTAATGGTATTCGGTGATGCTGTTGAATTAAATGCTGAGACAGTAGCAGATGCACCCGATGGTGTCTGTGTCAATCTAGCACCAACTGTATAATTAAATGTTCCTGCAGGTAGAGTCAATACTTGCTCAGGTTGGATAGTAACCATTGGGTTATCCATTAGTCTGGTATAACCACCGTTAGTCTCACCCATCTCAACGTTTTCTAGAGTCACCGTGCCGTCAATAGCGGGATCGAATGCTGCTTTATAAATTGTAAACTTAAGATCTTCATACTGATCAGCAGTCCATGTTGATGCGTTTTGTGATTTGAATAACACACCTGCATATGGTTGCTCAGAAATCGTCCTGTTTCCAGACTTCTCAACGTCACCCATTCTGGAAATCCAGACTTGATATTCGTTAGAGTCAGACAGTAAGACGAAACAATATTCAACCGACTGTTTGATATAAACAGGAGATCTAAATGTAAATCTTGTTGGGATTAATGCACTTTCTGAGATCTCAACATCTGCAGCGTTAACTGTAATATCAGATAGAGGCAAGATATCTTTAGTAGGATTACCATTCTCCATAGTCCTGATCTGCATAGAGAGAGGAATGTTGGAGTCCTTAGTCCTAAAGAATAGATCAACAGAAGTGATCATGATACCACCTTCTTCATCCACAATGAATGATTGTGCTAGAGGGTCATACCAACCAATCTGTCTAGTTTCAGATCTAGTAGATGTTGCTAATACTCTTTCATCATTAACTGTATCACGGACAACTTCAGCATTTCTGATTGCAAGAATGTTTTCTCTAACAGTCTGCAATGTACCTGTTGCTCTGTATTCTGCATCTGCAGATGAGTCAACTGTGCCAGGTGTCCTTTCGTTTCCACTACTAGTTGTAAATCTGATAGTCCTTGTACCTGTTGACCAACGTGGGTTGGAGTCAATTTTAGGAGAAGGGATATAGAATGTGCCTTTAAAGTTACCAACGTTGTCAGTTAATAGACGACGATCTTTAACATATGCAGCAGCACCTGATGTCTGCCCCACAAGTAATTCACCAACTTTAACGTTACCTTGGAATTCACCGTTAGCAGTAGACGCCATTTCATTGATGTCTACGTTTAGGATACTTGTATTAGATGCGTATGATGTCGGTAATGTTGCAGCACCTGTGCCATATGGTGTAGTTACATAAGCATCATTTGCTTCAGCAACTTTTAACTTCACGCCACTTTCAATACCAACAACAGTTTCACCTACCACAAATGGTATCTGGTTACTGTTATCGATTGTGCTGTCAGATGGTTGGTTAAATGTATTTGCACCTGGTGCAGTTATAACTTCATTCTTGACTGTGCTATTACTACCAGTCTTATTAAGCTCAATTACTTTAGGTGTAATGTATGGAGTAACATCAACTCCATCAAAGAAACAGTATACTCTAGTCCTTGGTTTCATTCTATACACATCAAATGCGATGTTTCTAGATCTGATCCATGGGACAGCAGTCTGTGACAATACCGTATCACCAAGAGATTTTCTCTCAATCTTAGGTACGATTCTTGTCCTAATACCTTGTCTAGACTGATTCTCTCTTACTTCAAATGTGCGTCTCTCATGAATAAATTCAAGACCTTGATGTCTTGTGCCTACCCAACTACCACCACCACTGTGACTACCTGTCCTATTGATGATAGTATCTGTAGAAATTAAACTTTCTCCAACCCAGTTAGTTTCCCAACCACCCCATTGGATAGGTGCAAAACCTGTGTTAGGATCAATGTTTAATTCATTTTGTACTGATGAGAAATCTCCTTCTACATTCTCTACTCTAGCTGGAAGTCTGTTTGTTTCGAGCCAGTCGTCTGATGTAGGATTAAGATCAATACGCCCGATGAAAGTAAAGACGTTAAATGGGTTAACATTTTCGGATCTTGAAGCGTATGGTTGTTTAACGATTTCAACATCTGTATATGGTAACATGCAAATGTTTGCAGGAGTTGTTGTAACATTAGCTGATTTTGTAGTATTAATTTTTAGAGGAACGTTGCTAGTGAAGTGAGAAGGTCTCATGATTCCTTCTTGGAAATCTAGAGAGCACTTATAGTCACCACTATTAACATCACCAATCTTATGATCGGTAAAGTCATCAACGACGAATCCATTTTTAAGACGATCAAATCCATTCTCATCATAGGAAGCAGTACCTTCTGCTTTTATTTCTAATAGAGATAGGGCAGTATAATATTCAACATTGGTAAGACGCTTATCAAGGTCACCAATATCCTTCATCGTATAACGACGAATAATTTCCTGTGTAACTGTTGAGTCACGCTCAGGTTGGAACATGTATGCTCTATGCTTCAATGTCGCTAGACACATAGCATTTTGCATATTGTCAGGTGGTTGTGGATCTTCAGAAGAGATACCTTTTAGTAACTGTAGATTGTTATCATGAGTTAGGAAAAGTTTATCTGTCCTAGGAAGATAGTAATCAAAGTCACAACGGAATTCTGTCTCTGCCATTGGAATGTCAAAGAGTGTCGCTGCTGCTGCAGCACCTGCACCTTGTCCAGTGGTTGAGAATTGTCTTGCATCAAAGTCAAGAGTTGCACAAGTAACCTCGAAAGGACTACCAACTGTACCTTGTCCTGTTGCTAATTCACCAACTGCAGGTCTGAAGTCGATCTGATCTCTAACAGTCCTACTAGATCCTTTAAGAATAGGTGAAGGAATTTCTGAGAATTCGACACCAGTATATGATTGACCAGAGAAATAATCTCCTGATGCTTCATGAATAAAGTAGTCAAACACTGCCATCAACTGTCTAGTTGGAGGAGTTGTGCCTGGTTTTCTAATTAGACGAGATACGTCATAGAAGAAACTGTTTTGTGATTGATTTAATTCATATTGATTAGTGATAACCTTAGATCCTTTCTCTACAGATCCGTCAGCATCATCAATAGTTGCAGTCAATACGTTGCCATCTACATCTACACCGTTTACAGTTTCACCTGCATTAAACTGTGTGCCGTTAAGATCAACATTGAAAAGTCTTAGAGTTGAGTTGATAAATGATACAACTACTGCTCTTGCTCCACTTGTGACACCTGTGATAACTGTGCCAGGTGCAAAGAAAGTTGCTTCCGAGAGTACAACGTAAGGGATCTTGGGAGCGTTGTCATCTTCGGATTCATAGACAGCGTGGAGTTTAAATACATCGTTGAGACCGAATGAGATTTCTGGATCTTCGATTCTTGTGCCATAGAGTCCTCCATATACTAGACCAAATCTTTGTACATCTTGTTGCTTAGAAGTCCTAGTGACTTTTATAGCACGCATCTTAGATGCAGTCTTAATTTTTCTAGAAACAATATTTTTAGATACCAGTGCAGTTAATTTAACTGTGGTAACGTTTGTCAAACCACCGATAGTAATAGACTGTCTGTCAGCACCATAAGTAACTGTTAATGTGCCTCCTTCCGATAGTGCCTCAATATCAAGGTTGTCACCAACTGAGTATGCAGATCCTGCTTGTGCAAGGATTGTAAGAATATAATTATCGTCGTCTAATGCAGCAAACTGCTCTGATTCTGGAAGTGCAACAGTTAGACCACCTGATACAACAGTCTTATTGTCGAATGTCCTAAAGACAAAGAATGATTCATCACTAATAGACTTAATAGTCTGCTTAGGCATATCCTGTGATAACTGACCAGATGGTTGGTTTTGTCCATACAAGAATGGTCTGTATCTTACGACAGTATTATATGTGCCATCAGTAAATGATCCTTTTGTTAGACCAGTATCGATAGTTGCTGTCTGTGCTTGATAGTTAAAGACATATGGTGTAACACCTGTGTTATTAGAAGATGTTAAGTTAATAGCAGTCTTAGATGCTTTTGTAATGACAAATGACTTCTCACCTTCTGGAGATGATAGTCCGTCAATACATAATACTTCACCAGGTCTAATGTCTTGCTCAAACTTAGATCCATTTGTACCTGTAATCTTAGGAGGAGATCCTGCCTGATCAAGAGTAATAGATGCACCTCTAATTACTTGTCTATCATTAAGTAAGAAGTTAGCAAGGAAACTTACTGCTTGACTAGAGTTGTAACCTACAGCAGATCTTACGTCAACAACCTTATATGTGTGAATAGCATCTAGTGTGCCGATAACTCTACCATCTCTAGTAATTACTTCACCGTCAATAAAGTTTCCTGATACTTGCTCTAGAGAAACTCTTGTGCCAGAGAAATCAGAAGTTACAAATCCAGTTGCACCTGATATACGTCCGATCAGTTTGTCTCCTGTTGCAACAGTTGCATTACCTGCAGTAAAGTTGACAGCAGTATATAACTGAATATCCATCATATACATATCGAAGATGCCTGTGCCTGCCTTCTGTAGTTGCACACAGCGAGCACGTCCGATTTTTTGTCCGACTACACTATTACCAGTATTGAGAGTCCAACCGTCATATAGATCGATGATTTGATAAGCATCACTTACACCTTCACCAGTAAAGTTTGGCCATCCATATACGTCGAATACTTTTACATACTGACCCCATTCCAAAGGAATGATAGTGTTTTGGATACCAACAAAGTCTCTTGGTTTTAGAAGATCAACATACTGAGGTGTTAAAAACTCAGTCCTGTAACCTTTAATATATGCACGACCTGGTGATACTTCGATAGCAGCATATGCTTCTGACGATGCCTGTCCTTCTCTTGATGATTGACCCGCAGAATACACACCATTATTGAAACCATTGTTTTGGTGCTCTCTTAGTGTGACAGAGAATGTGTCAATTACATAGTCACCTGACTCTTCAAAAGTCCTTCTCGCAAGTGACTTCTCAAGTTGTGAATAAGCACTTGAGTTAACAAGTTGCTCAATCTTAGAATTTCTAATCCTAACCAATTCAATGAAGTTTTTATCTGTCTCATCAGTAATTGGTTTCTTAACCAGTGTAGTAGATATCTTAAATCTATGTCCACCTGGTGCTGAATAGTTTGATGTGCCTGCAGCATTGTCGTTTAAAGACGTGTCGTCTTCTGGGGTAACAATAGATTCTGCAACTTCTAAACCAATTCTATACGACGGATTATTCGTATATTGATCGAGGATGATGTAAGCACTAGGGACGTTTACAAAATGTCCACGAATAAAGTAGATACCTTCGTTGATATATGCTACAGAAGCAACTGCAGTAGAATCAACAGGAAGTAACTGAGCAAATGGTGATCCAATTTCAATAAGAGTTGTGCCGAAAGTCAACTCAGACTCAGATATTAACTGCTCGTTTGCTTGGAAACCACGGACGCTTGTCTCAGATACAGTATCACCAGAGTCAATATACTTTACATATAGAGTAATATATCATCTAGTAGACTCAGTAGCAGGGATTGAATATAGGACTTTTGCACGAATACCAGATGTAAGTCCAGATATAATCATTCCACTGAGTTGAGTACGATAAGTCTCAACGTCCACTCCTAAGAATGCTTGTTGCAATACGATAGCTTGCACGTTTAGATCATAACCTACTTGACCAGGTATGACCATTGCACCTTCTTTAAAGAAGTGCTGTCCCATATTCTCGATCTGATTTTGCAAGATCGATTGCATCGTCGTTAGCTCTCTTGCTTGGATTGGGAATCCAGGTCTATAGAGCACTCGATAAAAATTCTTATCTCTATCGAAGTCGTCGAAATATGGACTAATGTTTAGGTTGGTATTCTGTGGCATCTTAGAATTCTATTACGACTTTGATATCCTCAATTTGGTCGCCCGCACGAGTGATTGGTCCTCTATTATCTATGTAAATAATCCGACCGCTATTTGGTTGAATTTCTGGATCTGCATAACCATTGGTAAATGCCATACCCAAATCATATTCAGTGTTGTTAATCACTCTGGTAGAGGATCCAGAGACGATAGGGAAGTTGATGTCTGGGTCACCTGATGTACCTGAGATAGATCCCACTACTGGGTTACCTCCATCAAACTCAGTCAAACTACCAGTAATCTCAGGGAAAATACCGTCGATTCTATTCTGGTAATACTTCAATACTTTTGTTGTGCTATTCCAAGAAACAACACGACCTCTAGCAGTTACCTGCTGTCCACCAACAGTCCTAGACTGTGTGATGATTTCGTCTGTGGTATAGTTTCCTGTGAATGTAGGAGAGAATATAACTGCCTTTGTGCCTGATAAGGTTAATTCTGCAGTCAATTCACTTGTGCCATATCTAAATGGATTGAGTAACAAACCAATACGACGATAGTCGTTATCAGTTGGGAAGTCACCTGATCCTTCAGCGTATGTAAACTTGGTGTTAATCATGACACGGTATCCACCTAATTCTGTGTCAGGTGCTGCACCATGACCTACAGATGGAGGAATAATAACTTCAACAGATGCACCAGATCCTGCTCCAGCTCCAATACCGTTGATCTCATCAATAACCACTGTCCCGAATGTATATCCTGATCCACCAGATGTAACAGTAGCAGTAACAAGTTTACCACCGTCAACCACTAGTGATACACGTCCACCAACACCGTCTCCTTTAATAGGGACGTTTTCGTAGGTGCCGTTGTTATAACCAGTACCTGAAGATCCGATAATAACTGTATCGATCTCTCCACCAACAGCGTCAGAGATAACAGCAGTGTCTTCCAACACTGGCATGTATTCGTTAGAGAAGAATTTTAAAACTTGTCCAACAGGAATAGTATAGAGATATTTCCAACGATAACCATCAGCAGTTGTGATGATAGATGTTGAAGTACCTGTAGGCTCAACAGTAGAAGGTTTTCCGTTTGGATCGGAAGGACTTGTGCCATTGAAAATACACTTATATGTTTGATAAGATGAGTTAACAACGTAGAAGTCTGCATCATAAAGTTTAGTAGCACCTGATGCTGCAGTCTTGGTAGCAGAATAATCATGCCTATACATGTCATAGACGTAACCTAATCCACCAGTAGTTTGCTCAGGGGGAATCCAGTTGATTCTTCTTACAACTTGAATTGTATCATTTGCTAAAACTCTCTTTAGGGAGATCATGTCAGAAAAGTTGTCAGCAAATTCCTGTAGCGAATCCGTTGGATCGGGCGGGTCATTCTCGTTGTCCCAGCTTTGAGGTCTACCAATGAATACATACAGTCTATCTCTAGAGGATCCCGCATTCAAATCGGACTGTGCCGAATCGGGTCCTTCCAGAGACTTAATGAATCTCTTGGCAGTAAAAATTCTAAACTGGTCGGTTAATAGTGCCATATCTAGCTATAGGTCTCCCATACTTTATTTATGGAGTTTTTAATCGTCTTCATTTCGGACTCTGGTTGTATACTCAGTAAAGATGTGTGTGCCCTGTGCACCTGACCCCTGACCTTGTATAATTTCACCTGCAGCAAACAAACTTGCAGTGTTGGATGCAGTGACACCCGTAACATTTAAAGCAAATTCACCATCCCTATCACCTGCTGTAATGCCTGTGAAGGTTGCAGTAACACCGCTAGTTTGACCTGTTACGATCTCATTAACTGCGTATGCTGATGCATTTCTATTTCTAACATTGATAGTTGCTATGGAAGTATGGGTGTCTCCGTCACCCAAAACTCCCGCTGTGACTACTGTTGCTAGTTGCGGTACGTTGTTTCCGTCGTATAGTTTGTCCGCTGCTTGGAATAGGGTGATATTCTGTCCACCCAATTCTTCCTCAATACCATATTTAGATGAGGCAATACCACCATCTAGGTTTGTATCATTTTCAAATTCAGTGCCAGTATTTACGAGATCGATAATACCATCACCTACTCCGTCTAATTCATCATCATCCTCAAACGCTTTGTTTAGGATCGCTGATAACGGATCGGTAAAAGTAACAATATCGTTACCTGCACTGTCAATTATGACGTGTGGCGATACACCTGTGCCACTAGATTGTGCAGCACCACCAACAAACTGTATAGATGCAGTCTTGTCAGCAGAGTTACCACCATCAATAAATGCTAATTCATCAACCTCAAAGGTTAAGAATAACTCATGTGCAACAGGATCCCAGTCATAAACTATAGCAACCCTACTTGTTGCACTAGCAACAAAACGTTTTACTTGGTCAGTAACTGAGAAAGAGTATTGCGAAACCCCTTGAGCATTGTCTTGCAAGTTGTCAAGAATAACTTTTTGGTCAAATCTAAAGTTGATACCCCTGTCGAGTCCAGTAAAGGAGGTTGCTGTTTTACCAGTATACCTGACGATTTCTTTCCCAACCAAGAATTTACCTGAACCTGCATACGCTGCAGTAGTCTCGACGTTAATGGTCGAATCACTTGGTGCCACATTTGAAATGAGACCAGTAAGATTATAAACAATACTATTAAGAGACTGACGATTCCTCTGTTTACGGATGAGATTGGTATCTCTAGCAAATATAACTTTAGGACTTGTAGTATATCCATTACCCTGATTAGATAGATCTATACTGGTAATGGCACCCAAGTTAATATCAGCAGCCGCTGCAGCACCTCTTCCTCCTCCACCAATAATCTGCACAATGGGTGCAGTCTCAAAGAATTCACCTTGGTTAGTTAAAGTTATAGATGTAACCTTACCAAACTGGTTTGGTGTAACAGTACCAGTAGCACCATCTCCACCTCCACCACCAGATATAACAACGTTAGCATCATTGAGGTCATAGTTTCTACCTTCTCGGGTAATAACCAGACCTGTCACACCACCAGTAACAGGGACTAATTCTGATCCAGAGCCACCGCCACCTTCAATAACAGCACTAGTGCCGTCAAAATAATTATCACCCAGAGTTGTCATCTGGATATAGTCTATTCCACCAGTTGCATTTAAAAAAACTTTTCCTTTCGCACCAAGATTACCTGGATCTGTACTTTCAATCTTTAGACGTAGAGGGTCGTATCCTTCGCCAGGATCTAAGATTTCAACAGCAAGTATTCTATTATCTTGGATAATAGGTCTTAAAACTGCCTCCCTTAAAGGAGTACCTGCATTTTGTATAGTTAACTTAGGAGGGTCATTAGCATCATATCCGTCCCCACCGTTCTCGACAAAAACCGCCCTGACTCCAAACACACTGTTGAATTCGGGTCTAATAATTGCACCAGAGCCAGGAACTGTACGTGTCATACTACTACCATGTCACCTTTCATACCACCATGTATGGTGCACTGATAAACGTAAGTTGTGCCTGCACTCAATGTTTGTGGCACTGTCCAGAATTGGACACCTGATTGAGATCCACTAACACCAGTAGTTACAGCAGATCCACCATCTGATACTCTAAGAGCAAATGGGTGACCACCACCTGTTGTGTTATTAAATCTATAGGTAAATCCTCTATAGACATATATTGTAGGATTGTTTGTACTAGATGGCAAACCACCACCATCAAATCTATAACCATTAGATAAATCACTAGTGATTCTGAAACTAATAGTTGGAGATTCAGTCGCAATGAATGCTGATCCATCATATACTATATTGTCATTCTCATTTGCTGAAGGGAATGACGCAGTATTTGTGATTGTTAAAGTATTTGCACTAACTGCAGTGGTAATACCTGTGCCACCTGCAATAGTAATTCCAGAGTTACTTGCAACAGCAGTATAACTTCCACTGTCACCTGATACAGATTGCAATACATTCTGCACAATGTTAGGTGAATCGTTAGTAAATGTAATAGCACCTGCATTGAGGTTAGTGCTAATGCCTGAGCCACCTAAGAAGTTAAGTGTGTCAGTAGTTACGGTAGCAGATGTATTGCCATTATCAGCACCAAATGTTTCAAACAAATTCTGGTCAGGAGCACCAAGTGCACCTGTCATAGTAACTGTAAGTGTATCTCCTACTAATGCAGTGGAGATGTTTGTGCCACCTACAATGTTAAATGTGTCATTTGCAGCAGACGCTGTTGTTGTGCCAGTGTCACCTGTGATAGTTTCAAATAGGTTTTGTGTTGTGCCACCACCACCTGTTGCAGTCTCATCATTAGCAGGCTCCCATTTAGTAGATGTGCCATTCCACTTTAATACTTGACCGTCAGAAGGTCCTCCATTTACTGTAGTATCTACATCAGTCAGAATAGAAATACCATCAGTGACATCAAGAAGTTGTATCCAACTAGCGTGTGCAAAATATGCCTTTCCTGTGTCATGCACATGTGCAAGCATACCGTGATGTGCAGTAACATCAGGAAGATCGCTTAATAATGCATAAGGAGCCGTCCATTTAAAATATCCATCTGCACCATCTACATATGCCTTTGCTGATCCCTGACTACCTGCCTTAAATTGAATATCTCCTGTTGTATCTGGCTCAATAACGATATTTCCTGCACTCTCAGAAATAATTTTAAATGCTTTAACATTAAGGTCAGCACTTAATGAATCTAGATGTGATTCAGTAAAAGCTGTGCCAGTCCATCGCAGTACCTGATCGTTAACAGGTGCTCCGATATTAACTTGTAAATTGGTATCGTTTCCTAGGTTGGTGTATAACTCGTCAATGACGCTATTTAATTTAATAGCACCATCACGCAGAGTATCACCAGTGCCGTCATTCGCAGAAGATCCAACTGATAAATTTTGCTTAGCCATGGTAGGTAGTTTTCTACAGTGTTATTTAGGTAGCATCGTATGTAACTGCTGTGCTGTCATACTTCACTGCAGTGGATGAGAAGTCAGTATCACCTTGTCCACCACCAAGTCCTGATACAGACAGTGTGGCAACAGAAGACATTAGAGGTGAGTTACTTGCATTATTAGCGGGTGAAGGTCCTCTCAATTCAACCTTATACTTATAGTTGGACATGTATCCCAAAGCAGTAAATGCTAGTGAGTTACTTGTTGCTCCAGTAACTGCAGCGTATGCAAATCCACCGTCAGTTGATCTATACCACTGATATGAAATAGGACCAGGTATAGGAGAGACGCTTGCTTGGACTGTGAATGTAACAGTAGTATTGACTGCTGCTGTGCCACTTTGAGGTTGTGCAGTAATTTGTAACGTAGGTGTAACAGGAGGTGCTCCACCGTCATCACCACCTTGTGCAGGAGGTGCTGCTGCTCCATTATTAGCAGGAGCATTTAAACTCTCTCTACTTAATGTGCCAACCATATATGGATATGCTGCTTCACCTGTTGCATCAATAGAAATAAAATATGCATAAGTCCCATCGGGAAACTCAGGAGTTACACAATATCTTCCGTTGTGTATATCCAAATCCCCAACACCATCAATATATTCCCAGTCCTGTATCAAAGATCCTGCAGGTGGGTTTTGTGCTGTGGTGCCATAATCAGGTCTTCCTGCTGTTTCAATATTTTTTGTCCTATAACTAGATCCCATAAACCTAGTTGTTTGGGACGCTGTAAACGGCACATCATATCCGAAAGGTCCGTAAACAGGAAATCCATCAAAACAATATCCTAAAATTTTACTATGTCCATCAGGATGACGCATGTTGTCACCATTAAACTGACTGCTGCCATAGTAATCGTTATAGTTTGCCATGGCAGAATTCTGCTTCCAACAATCTATAAAATGAGTATCATGATAATGGTATTGTCCTGTTGACTCTGGATGTCCTCCACAAGAGTCATCACCAAAATCTACAGGTGAGCTAGGATAATGTGCATTCCAATTAAATCCAACAGGAGGGTTACCTCCATTACCTGCACTAGGATTAAAGAATACAACACCGTTAGCAGCAATGCCAATAGATCCAAGAGGAGTCTCTATACGTCCATTTCTTTGATCGTAATATGTGTATGTGCCTGTTGGTATTGTTTGTGAATCTGCAACAATGAGATCTAATCTTTGGTCTGTGGCGAGCCAGCATTCTCCTGCAATGGACGTAAATGTTGTCCCTCTAAATATAAATCGTTGTTTCCTACCGTCACTAAAGACAAACATGAGATGATCGCCAGGAGCAATAGTTTGGGCAGCAAATAAGGCATTGTCGTTAGTTGATATATTTACAGAGATAACAAAACCACTTTGGAAGTATGTGTTATCATCGAAAGTCCTAGCAATACCAAACTCTCCACCACGATAAGTAAACGAATGTGAAAACGCTTGCTCAGTAACACCATTCGGGTTATTGAGATTAGGAAAGGTACCGTAACTAACTGGATCAGGAAGACCATCACCAGTTACGGCTATCACTTTCGTGCCAGAATTGTAGGTTGCTGTAGCGGTCATGCGTCGTCGAAGATCTGATCAGGAGTGAAGTTTGATATCACTGTGCTACCAATCTGGACAGACAGGATAGCAGAGAAGGAATAAACAGGTGTTGCACCTGCTGCAGTTATCGCAACTCTAAATTCATCACCATCATCTTGTTGTGTTGTGGATCCAGTAGGATATGCTAATTGGTTACCACCGATAATATTAGTCCAAGTAGTTGTGCCGTAATCCTTCTTCTGCCACTGATAGTTGAGTGTAGTAGTATTTAGGGCACTATCGGACGCTCTTACAAAGTCAGCGACAACAGTGAATGTAGCAGTCTGACCTTGGTTAACAGTTACGTTAACAGGGTTGATGTTGATTCTGATTAGACCATCTTCAACAACGATTGGGTTACCCTGTTGATCAATACCTTCACCTGCGTAGACATCAAATCCGTTATTTACAGGTGCTCCTGTAGGTGTAACAAAATTATCTTCAACAGTTGTTTCAGCAGCAACTACAGCTAATGCATAACCAACACCAGCAGTCCTGACATCAATTCTTTGGATACCCATCATAGGCACCAATCTTGCATCAAAACCAGTAGAAGAAATAACTTCAACGTTAGGTTTGGAAGTGTAACCATCGCCAGGATTGGTTATAGTAGCAGCGATAACTTGACCACTAGTGATATTTGCAAGTGCCTCTGCGTTTCTACCCTTAACTGATCCTGTATATTCAAATGTAATCAAGGAGTTGGAAGATTCGATTAGAGCAACTTCTCTTGGGAATTCTTCACCTTCAATGTCTAATTCGTCACCCGCTTCAATCGGTGGGACAACAGTTGCAGATATAACGTCAGCATCAGATCCAATGTAAGAGAATCCAACAAATGTTGCTCCTGCTCTTGGGACTTCAGCAAAGATTATTCTAGATCCAACGATCTCGTAAGATACGCCTGGCTCCTGTACGATACCGTTTAGTGATACGAGTATGTTGTTTTCTGGTAATATCGTTGCAGATGAAACACCTTCAGTCAATGTCAATGAGTAGAAGATTCCATCTAACTTCAAGTTGAATGAAGATCTTAGTGAATCAAACTCAAATCCAATGTCATCAAGTTGTCTTAGTTTACCAACATAGTATCCGATAAACTCAGATCCGATCTCAGGTGGCTCTGTAAACTGAATCTGATCAGAGAATGCAGTGTAAGCATTAACAGCACCTGGTGGTTGTAGAATACCATTAACAAAGATGAGCATGTGACCTGCAGGGTCTGGGAAGTATGCTTGTCCATTCTCAACGGATAGTGAGAAGTTTTGTTGCACACCGTCAAATCCTCTGAAGTAACGATCAACACGTCCAACCAATGTCCTTGCATCAGATATAGCAGCACCCCATCCATCATCACCTTTAATGGTCATGTTGTCATAGAAGTCACCAACTGCTTGCTCAACCCAAATTCTTGCAGTAATACCTGACTGCTCAATCTTAGATATCTTAGCGTATGATGTATATTGTGGGTTACTTACTGCAGTTATGTTAGCGTAGATAACAGGGAAGTTTGTTGAGATATCATACTTACCAATGAATATACCTGAGTTTGTAAAGTCAGATACAGGAGCACCTGTGCCTACAGGTTGGACATTACCAATCCATATCTTATGTGCTAATGGAGGAGTTACAGTATTATCTGCAGGTTGATACTTGGTTACATATCCTGTTAAACCAGGATTTCTAATAACAGTACCGATAAGCATGTTAACTTCATCACCAACTTCAAATGTAGCAGCAAGACCTGCCTCAATAAATGTAGATCCAAGATCTAATTCTACAACCTCTGTGCCGTGAATAATATCATTTACTTCTGCAACACCACCTGGTTGGTAGATACCTTTAACATCTAAGATGTAGTCAGTAAGACTTCCGTAGATGATATCATTAGTTGCCCATCCAGATTGAATAGTCTCAACATCCATAACAACACGACCACCATCGTTACCAATGATTGCACCTGATTTATTGTCATAGAATACGATATCTGCTTCAGTGTTATCTGCTTTCTTGAAGATCTTATCTCCAACAGCATATGATCCAAGATTAACGTTAAGAAGTAGACGATCAGTGAGTCCTGTAATATCTGCAGTTGTTGAGCTATCCAATCCAACAAGAGTATCTCCGACTGCCCAGTTAGGTCCTGTCTTATCAACAACTCTTAGAATAATTTGTGTATTGCCAGTGTTGTAGTTTTGCTGTATTATTTTACCTACAGCAGTTGCATCACCTGACTTAAATACATTTTCACCGTTAGTGAATTTAGAAACACCAGGATCTGATGGATTGCCAAGTATGACATACTTGAATGTTTCTCTAATAGATGCTTGGTTGAAGGACTGTGATCCAATCTCAGCAAACACATCAGACTGTGTGCCGTAAAGGACATCAGCATCAACAAATCCACCTGAGTATGGAGTCTCTACATTAGGATCACCGTAAACTGTAGTTGCTCTACTAATACCAGATCTTACAAGGACTTGGAAGATGTGGGATGTGCTTACAGTATCATCAAATCTTAGTGCTCTAAATCTACCATCGTGAGTTGCTACAGCACCTATCTCAAAGAATGTTGCTTCAGCATTCAAGATGTAATACATTGCTTGATCTGCACCACCTATTGTGCTACCAGATGCAGGGATGTATTGGACAACATCACCACGTCTAAAGAAGTTAGCACGATAGATTCTGATTCTAAATTCCTTCCTATCATATCCTGCACGGACTGTAGGTGTAAGAGATACAAGAGCTGGATCTGTATTCCAATCAAATCCTTCGTTATATGCGTTATGTCTGTTGTGGACGTCAGTATTTGCAATCCATGTAGTCTTCGCTTCAGTAGAGAATTTAGATTGCTCAAGAGCAAATTCAAATACGTTAACACTTGAATCCATATTAAATTCTGTTGATTCTTGATTCCACTCTGTGCGAAGAGGTGGAATGTATAAACCAGGACTTGTGATATATGGAATCCAACCTGCTTCACCTGGATTGTATATTATTGACTTAATATATTCTCTAATACGAGTCATATGATAAATCAAATGTGTCCTAACAACATCAGTGTATACAATCATATTTCCGTCACCATCAAACCAGTTTGATATAGAATCAAACGCTTGACCATTACCACCTGTAACAAGGTCATAAATTACAGAATCAATTATCTGATCTCCAAATTCTATAGTGCCTGTATATGTTGGATAGAATGTTGAAGTTTGATCAAATGCTCTTTGTCTGATAGCAGGTCTGTTGAAGAGAATCATCTTCGCTGCCATCTTATTACTTGTTGATCCACCTGATAAGGTTTCATACATTACCTTATACTTACTCTCAATACCTAATCTAACGTCATAACATTTACCCATGTTATATTCATTAACAGTAGGTGATGTAGGAGCAGTTTCGGTAACAGTTGATCCATAGTAAGTAAGACCATTTCCTGCAACTGCAGCATCAATACCACCTTCAAGAATTGCCATCAATGTATTGATTGCAGATCTCTGATCAGGACATGTTTGATTCCATGTTGATGGTCCACCAGTAGTGTTTGCGTTTGGATCATTTCCAGCAGTATTATCATAAGTGATAGATACATCTCTAAGTGGAATATCTCCACCGTATTTACATGGCCAGATATTAGGTAGATTTGGAGTGAATGAAGAATTACTTACGCTATTAGGATATGCACTAGTGCCATTTGATCCACTTGTGTCATTTCCATCAGGGTCGGTAATGGTATCAGTAACAATACTAATAAGTCTATTAACTTCATTGTCTACATCGCTATCACTAATCGCTGCTAGGTAACCTGTATCATTTACCCACTTATCTTGAATATCAGTAATAGGAGTATACTCGGCACCGTTTTCAATGTGTCTATTTGGTGTAGTGCCTTGATAGATTTGCTTAGCAATATCTCTAGCAGTATTTGTAATCCAAGTTACTTCAGTTACAACACCTGAGATGTGTTGAATAACTCCATTCTCAACATAGTATCCTGCACCAAGTGCAACCATGTTATCGCCACCATACTCTAGGTTGAATGTATGCCATCTAAGAATATCAGCAACGTCATGGACACAATCTATAGATCCTGCAGCAGTGATAGAATTATGTGCAGCACTTACAAATGTGTGAGTATATTGTTGACCTGCAGGTGATGCTCCAATATTAACTGTTACCGTGCCACCCTGTTTAATTAATGCACCTGTTGATGCACTTACAAATGTGTGAGGATATTGCTGACCAACCTGTGAAGGATAAACGTTAACCTTAATATTATCGTCATCAACCTTAGTTACAAGTAACCATTTATCAGCAGCAGGGTCAGTTGCTCTTGGATATGAATGGTTAGTATTATTACCATCTTGTGTGCAAGTAAATGTGATACCATCAGTTGCAATCTTGACTCTGTTTCCAGTTACAAGACCATGACCTGCAGATGTAATCTGTAAGATTCCAGTTGTTTCTTGGTAAGTTGCATTTGTAATATTAACTGCCCCAGTGCTTACAGCAGTTACACCAACTGTCTTATTATAATAAGGATCAGTTGTCCTAGGATATGAGTGGTTAGATGCGTTGTTATCCTGAGTGCAAGTAAATACTAATGAATTAGGAGCAATCATCATACGATTGCCAATGTTAAATACATGGTTAGGAATAGTCATCACCATGACACCAGTTGCACTGTTGTAAGTAATGTTTGTAGGTGTCATTTGCTGACCACCCATCTTACTACCTAACTTAACAGATCCTGGTAGAGCACTCTGGAATTGATGATTATACTGTTGACCTACAGGAGACGCACCAACATTAACTGTAATAGTTGTTAATGTATGGTCAAGGACTAAACATGGTTTCTCATAATAAGGATCAGTTGTCCTTGGATATGGATGATCTGTTGCATAGTTGTCTTGATCACATCTTAGAGTTATACCTAAAGGAGTAAATCTAACTGTATCTCCTCTTTGGATATCATGATCTCCAATAGTAATTACCATCAAACCATTACCAGAGTTATAAGCAACATCTGTAGGAGTAAATTCTTGATCCCATAATGCACTGCTTCCACCATTAATACTCAATGATGTATACTGATCCAATCCACGAAGGACTGCTTCTTCTGCAATAAATCTAATGTTTCTTTCGATAGCACGAGCAGCATGGATTCTATTATTAGAAGCACCATTTCTCTCGTAACTTGATTCTTGGAAAGTTACTTCGTTATGACCAGGTAAAGTGTCGCGACCGAATCCATTTCTAATTGTTAGGATTGCCATGTCTCTAGCAATCTTAAATACAGACTTAGATGCTTCTGTTTCACCTTCGATGTGTTTAATACCACCGTCAGATCTTACATAAAGTTTACCAATTCTGAATATCTCAGAGTTACCACCATGACGTATGTCATGAGCAACACCTGCTAGGATATCAACTACATCATCTTCACAATCTACAGGGTTACCAGTTGGGACAATAAATGATCCATACTTGGAAAGGTCATTCATTGTAGAAACTGCTTCTTTAGCAATTACTCTTGCATTTTCATCAATTAGATTTGCAGCATCAAGGTATTTGTTAGATCCAGTCCTTGATTGATCAAACTGCTTAGGATCGTAAGTAATAGTTGCATCTCTAAATGCTGTCCTGTTTGTATATACTGGAGAGAAATATTCGTCTTGATAAGTTGCACCAGCACCAAGAGCAGCAGAAGTTTCGCCTGGTGATAGAAGTAAGTTATTAACTGCCTTCAATGCAAGCATCTCTGTATAGTGAATTGCATCAATCATTGGTTGCAATTCATCAGTGATATAAAGAATTTCACTATCACTATTCAAGTAACTATCAATAACTTTCTGTGTCTCAGCATTACCACCCATAATGATGTCACCAATCACTGCAGGTAATACATGATCTTTAAGATCACGAATACACTTAGTATTATTAGGAATAGTTAAGAATTGGACAGGGACACTATTAATAGTTTTAGTATAAAGTGCATTAATATAACCAACTGCTTCTTCTGCAATGTAATCTCTATTCTTCCAGATAAGTGATCCTGCATCTCTGAATCTAGCACCTGTAGGAGCAAGGACATCAGCAATATAATCACCTAATACATCTAACTGAGTTTCTACACCAGTTACGCCAGTTAATGCATGTGGGACACGAAGTTTAGTTGTGTATGTACCTGTAAGATCTGTGGAAGATGTATTGATAACTTCCTTACAAAGTTTTACAACTTCACGCCATGCATATAATGTCTGTAGTAATTCTTGACCGATATACTCAATCTCACCACCTCTTGTGCGGTAGAAACGAGCTGTAACGATAACGTTATAGTTACCACCTTCTTTTAAATCTTTAACAATAGCAGGTAAGATATAATCTCTAGTATCTCTGATACAAACGTTTGTGCCACTCATTGAAGAAGACGCACCGTAAATATCACCAGGTATTACAAAGTCAGGGAAGTATGCTTGCATAATTCCAACTGCTTCTTCAGCAATCCAGTCACGGTTGATGTCAATTATATCTGCAGCGTCTCTGTAAATTTCTCTACCAAGATCTACTTCCTCAATAGTAATACGTTTGTTGAGGTAATCAATAGATTTAAGTGTAGATGAGGAATTAGTTAAACCAGTAAGTGTAGCGTATGTCTCTGTAGTAGATACTATAAATGGTGCCTCACCATTAAGTCCAAATACAATTCCAGTCCTAGTAAAGTCAGGATCTGAAGGAGGAGTAATTGTTGCAGCATCATAATCAGCAGTGCCTTTTCTAACCATAAGATTATCAAGGTTACCTATAAATTGTTGAGCGTTAGAAACATCCTTACCAAGAGCAAATCTTGCAAATGGATATGTGTTTGTATCGTTATAGTTTGTTTGCTGCACACCATCAATATACATTGAAGTCACAGCGGTTTTTCTAACAATAGCAATGTGATGCCATCTTGCAGCAATAAGAGTATTAGTAGATGTGATAAGAGCACTTCCACCGTTATTAAGTATTACATTACCACTTGCATTCAATACTAGATTCAACCCTGTTGAGGACGCTTGTGGGCGTCTCATATCAAAGATAATTTGGTTACCTGATATAGCATCAGCACGAAGTCTCATTTCAATAGTAAAGTCACCTGTGCCAAACTTAAAGTCATTTCTTTCTGTTTGGACAATTTGTCCAGTGTTAGGAATTCTAACTGATTTTGTAGAATTAGAAAGAGCAGATAATATTGTAATATCATCAACTGTGCAACTACTATTAACTAGAGTAGAGTTAGTTACATATTCGTTAAGACTGAATGTGCCAGTAGCGTTACCACCATAGATCCACTTAAGACCACTGTTAGATCCTTTAATAGGAGCAGATGCATTTGTTGTAACACCCTTAAGGTTTTCGCCAGGTAAGAATAGACCTCTTGATGGATCCTTATAAGCATATTTTGTAACACGAAGAGTTTCACCTGCAGTGTAACCACCATCAGTGATTGTCCTTTCAGTAGGAGCAGTCCTTGTGGCGTGTGCCATATTGTTGTTGGTGTATGCAGTTGTGTATACACTCATGAGTGTGTTAAATGCAGATACAACAGTTGCACATGCATTTGTGTCTGAGTTGACAGGTGTCAAATCAGTATCAAACCACTGATTTTTATTATGTGTGCCTGTAGCAGCAAATCTAGGATAATAGTAATCACCAAATGTTTTAGATACGAAATGTAAGTAATGAAGTCTTACTGTATTTCCGTTACTTAATGTTGGAGTATAATTTTCTGCAAGAGTGATAGAAAGTGTGCCTGTGCCAACGTCATAAACTGCGTTAGCAATGTCTGCAGTATTATCTAATGTTACTGCGTTACTGGTAGCACTTACAAATGTATGTGTATAGTTACCACCTGTGATAACAGCACCAAAAGATGCACTTTGGAAGACATGCTCATACTGACCAGAAGCAGTTGCAACACCTACGTTTACAGTAATAGTAGTTGCAGTTGCTGCTGTAATTGTTACTGCAGTATTATAGAATGGATCAGTTGTCCTAGGATAAGCGTGATCAGTTAGGTAGTTATCTTGAGAGCATCTAAAGACGATTGATTCTTGTGCAAACTTAATAGAAGTGCCTGCCTCTAATCTATGCTCACCAATAGTCATTACCATCACACCGCTAGATGGACTGTATGTAACAGCAGTAGGAGTGAATGTTATCTCAGGAGATGCACCAACATTAACTGTAATTGATGTGTTTGCAACAACAGAAGTAACCTCTAGAGGTTTATTATAGTAAGGATCTGATTCTCTAGGATATGTCTTATTAGAAGATCCACTATCCATTGTGCAATTAAATGTCAAACTGTTAGCAGCGATAGTGACAAATCTACCTGCAGTAATACTATGAGATCCAATGGTAAGGACTAAATCTCCAGTTACAGGATTATATGTTGCACCAGATGGTGTGAATTGTGGAGGTGCCACAACCATTTTACCATTACCAACATATGTTAATGCGTCACCTGCGTTGAGTGTGACGGTTGGGACTGTCACATCAAATGTCCTATTTCCGTTATTTACGTTAGCTACTGTGAATGTATCTGTGCCGTTTTGTATAACATTGCCTGCAATAGTCTGTGCTTCAGCAAAGATTCCATTTATCTGTGCTGCAGTTGTAGTAGAATCATCGTAAGCAATAGCATAAGTTGCAGCATCATATACTCTACTGTTACCACCATACTTGAGGTCATAAGCAATCGCTTCAATTACGTCTTTAATATCATCAGTGCAATCTGATTCAGTTTGATATTGTGTAAATGATGGGTTTGCAGTTTTGTAGATATGAAGTGCTTCATATGCAATAAATTCTTTGTTATTAAGTAGAAGGTTTGCACCATCAATCTTAAGACTTGTCTGAGGCACTGGATCAGCAAATACACCAGTAATCTTAGGACCACCTGTGCCTTCAGATGTATAAGAAATAGCACCTGTAAGGTTATGTGTATTTTCTGCAGTAACAGAGTGGATAACAATATCAGTTAGGAATGTGATATTCTGCTGCACATCAGCACAGTTACTTAAACTCTGAGCATTACCAGCTGAGTAGTTATTATCGTAAGTATGTGCAGGAGCAGATCCACCATATGTTAGAGGATCGTTTAGGTTATATCCTTCATTACCAATATCTTTTACAAAGAGCAAGTTATTGATAGCATACATCATTGTATCTCTTGCTTTCAATATTGCAGTTTGTGATTCAGCAACTTCACCATAGAATCCATTAAGGATGAAGTTACCAGTAGTGTCAAAGTATTGCTCTGCAAAATTCTGACATTGGAATTCACCACCTGCTCCTAAGTCATCAGAAAGTGCATCGATAAAGAGTCCTAGGTCACGACGACATTTTTCTTGACCAATGGAAGTTGTAGGACTAATTTCACTAGGAATATTGTTTAGATTACCTGCAGTTAATGCTTCGTTTTGCCACGTCCAGATAGTGCTAATTGCAGACTGCACGTCACTGCAATTAGTAGTAGTAGCGTTATCTGTATTGCTGCCTGGAGTTGCATACGCAGATCCTGGTGATGGGTCTGCTGTGATTGAGAGGTCTGCATAATAAGTTGCTTCGTCAGTAGAGTTAGTTGCACTGAATACACCAGTTAACTGGTTAGTGATGGCTGACATCACAAGTATCTTCGCTTGCTCAATAATATAGATAAGCTCAGATTGTGCTCTGGTATATGATAGTGTGCTTGAGTCAGAGAAATATTCGTTGATCCACTTTAAGGAGTATTCGTTACCACCTGAGTGAATATCTAAAGCAATACACTCTAACCATAGTCTAGCATCATCTAGATATCCTGCTTTGTCGCCTGCACTAGTGCCAGTAAACTGTGTCTTCTGTAAATCATATGATTGTAGTTTGATCGCTTCAATATTCTTCCAGATCATGCGATGTGCATCTCTGAATCTTGAAGTTGTATTTGTCTGGACATCACCAGGATAGTAGAAGTCAGGATGCTCTACCGCAACCCAACGCTCTGCTCTGTCAATTATCTCTTGCTTGTTTCTACCGATACTTCTAGCACCATCATTTTTCCTGTTACCTGCATTACCTACAAGGTTTGCATAGAAGATTGCTTTGTTTCTTAGATTATCACCTTTAGCAAATGTGCCACTAGAAAGATTATCATATTCAATCTCAGTGCTTCTGACTTCTTCAAAGTCTAGGAAGTCTTCGTTGATTCTTACTGCTGAATCGTACAATTGTACTGGTGTAATACTTGACTGAGAAATATCATCAAGTATAACGTTAGGATTCTGGATAGCAACAAGTCTTTCGTAGATAAGACCAAAGAATGTAGATCCTTTGTTAATGATTAGAGTATCAACAGGTTGACCAGTGTTAGGATCTAGATATGGACTAATGAATGTGATCTGAGCAACAATCTTAGAAGAACTTGAGTAGATGTATTCATTTAATCTAATATCGAAGATACCAGTTTCAAATCTTGCAGTACCTGAAGTCTTACTTAATAGTAATGTGTCTGTTGCACCACCTGTTGCATCAAGGTTAGTCTCTTCAATAATTGCTATATCACCATCAAAGTTAGTGATAGTCTCTTGGAAATCGAAGAGGTTTTCAGTATTAATAAGATCTACACTTGCTACAACAGCAGTGAATAAGTTTGTCCTCTTAAGAATTTCACTGACTATGAAAGGTCCGTCAGTAATGTTAATAACATCAATATGGAATGTCCCTGAGTCAACAACAGTTGCATATGCATCAGAAGTTTCACCATTAACTTGTTGACCCATCTCAGGGAATATACCCTGTGGGTTTGTTAATGTAATTCTATAAACTGGTATAGTTGCAAATCTAACACTTCTATATCTGACCTGAGATGCTGCTTTAGGTGGCTCAGCAAATACAATCTGATTTCCAACTATCTGATATGCACTACCAGGTGACTGGATAACACCATTTAAAGTAATCATTAACTGATTACCTTTAACAATTACACCGTCACCTTCAACAGTGATTGGGAATGATTTCAATATTCCATCAAACTGATCAGATATATTATCAATCTTCTTAACGATAGAAGTTAAGATTTCCTCAGATGAAGTCAATCTTCTACTTCTGAATAATACCTCTGTATTGTTATAGTCAGTATAGATTGGCTCAGCAGCACCAAATGATGTAATTTGGTTTACATTAGTATACTCATTAATATTAACTTCTTTAATAAACTCTGTGCCAACCTTTCTACCAGATACATCCTTACCGCCAGTCAGTTGTAACTGACCAAACATCTTAAATCCAGTTGGGTGGTTATTATCTAATACTTGCTTTTTCCATCTTGTGATAGGAATCTCAGATGTAATAACATAAGAGAATGACTGATAGAAGAAACTATCTTGAATTTTTTGGACAATTTCAGATGGTTTACCAACGTCATCAATAAATCGGCCTGGTGTTGTAGTGATGGAGTCAATATTTAAGACACCACGAGCAATACTCAAGTTATCGATAATACCAGATGCTTTAGAAACCTCACCAGATATCTTCTCACCCTCAACAAAATTACCAGTGTAATCAACGATCTTAAGAATCTTAGGACCTATTTGCCAACCAGTGTTAGTAGAGACATAACCTACAGCACTTGCTTGCTCAGGTGAATTACCTTGGAATATTTTTTCACCTGCTAAGAATCTAGATGTTGCAACAACAGCATCAGCAGTACCTCCAAACACCTCGGTTAAGAGAGTTTGTCGTCCCTCACCTTGAGTTAGGAAGGTAATAAAGTCTCCAGACTGTGCTGCCTGTAATGTTAATCCAAAACGTAATTGATCAGATTCTAACTGATCAGCGATAGCGTAGTAGATCTGTCCATCAATCAAACTAGTTAAACCTGCACTACTTGGTTTAGGTAAAATACCAGTTGTGGTGCCTACAGTATCAGCACGCAACTGAATAGCAGCACCTGTTGTAATACCGTGTGGGAAGTTAAACTGTAGATAATTAAGGTCTAAGTTAACAACATAATTAAATTCTGATTTTAGAGTTACAACTGGCTCAGATGAATATCCTTGACCTGGATTCTTAATAAGAATTTCATTCAATCGATTGTTTTTAATAACCGCTTCTGCTTCAGCACCTGATCCACCACCACCTGTGATTACAACTGCAGGTGCAGATGTATAACCAGAACCTGGGTTAGTTATGGTAATCTCAGTTAGTATTGAGGTATTGAATAGTTGTAGGTTTACAGGGAATGTAATCTCAGGACGTAGAGTATAGTCATGAGAGTAACCGAAACCAAATTCGTTGTTTTTAAGTCTCTTAATCTTACCAATATTTCTACCAGTTAAGAATACAGATGCACCACTACCTTCAGCAGGTATTACAACAGCAAGTGCAGCACCTGATCCTGCAAGTTGATTACCAAGAATACCAGAAATACTATCAACATCTATACTTGCAGTAGTGTATCCTTTACCTGGATCTGTAACTGTTACATCAGTAATTGTGCCTGATCCAATCTCTTCGTCAAGGGTAACTGTAATAGTTGCTAGACCACCTTCTCCATCACCATTGATAGGCACATTATAGTAAACACCAGTTGCATATTCTGTACCTCCTGAGGTTATAGTAATACGCTCAATCTGTCTGAAGGATGCAATGTCAGATATAATAGGTAGTCTCTGATAGAATCCACCTGGTGATACTAGTTTAATAGTATTGATAGGTCCGATTGCCTTGACCGATGTTGTTGAGTAGTAGGTAAATGGATTACCAAATTCATCATCTTGGACTTCTGCTGATGATGTTTCTGGCTCAAGTAGTAATGGGAATTTGAATTCAGTGTTATTAACAATCTGAGAGATTCTAAATGTGCCATCGTAAGGTGTCTTGATAACATCAACAAAAGAGTTATCCCCAACAGGAGACATTGCTCCAATCCTAGATGGATCAAAGTAGTAAGAAATATTAGTTACATTACCAATAGCAGAGAATTTAACATATGGTCTTAGACCTTCTGCTTGAATACCTGGTGTGCCGACTCGAGTAATATTATTGAAAGAATATTCCAACTTATACTGGTTATCCTGTGCAAATGACAGATAGTAATTTAAGTTAGATGCATCTCCAACATCAAACACATACTGATGATCTCGTATGAATGTAAGTGATGGATGCTTAGCGTAGATATTAACGTTGCTTAT
>VMHT01092889.1_pt1 | contig 30121 bp, 45 predicted proteins | sample 4693611 | NCBI WGS metagenome assembly VMHT01 (sample SAMN12280063, study PRJNA550983) | marine metagenome | isolation source: seawater sampled from same location over 5 years 0.02-0.2 micron viral filtrate | place: USA: collected off the coast of southern California halfway between the port... ... | reverse complement strand
GATTACTGTATACGGATCAAACGCAAACGCAGATCAACTCCGAGCAATCCCTCTTGAAACTCCAGACAATGCCGGTCGATACTGGCAAGGCATCCAACACGGTCGCCTTGTCGATGTCCTCTCGATGCAGATCAGAAATCGAGGTTGGGAAATTACCGAATCACGATTCAGTCTGTCCAAGGACCAAGCCGACTTGGCAGGAGCCTTTAAGATGCGACTACCGGGAGTTGATACTCCAGAAGGTATGGACCTGTCACTTGGCTTTGTGACCTCCAACGCATTACGCAAATCACTCAAGATGGTTGTCGGAGCCGTAGTTCAAGTTTGCAACAACGGGATGGCCACTGGCGAGATTGTGATGCAGAAGAAGCACACGAAGCAGTTCAGCCTAAGTGATGAGATTCAAAAGTCCCTAGATGTTTACGAAGTCAAATCACAAACCATTAAAGAAACAGTGACACGACTAAGGGAACGTGAGTTATCCCCAACAGAATCTGATGAGATTCTAATGGAAGCGGGACGTAATCATCTCATGCCATTCAGCCGAATCGGATTAGTGGACGCAGAATACCGCAAGCCCACTTTCGAAGAACACGGCCGTGGCACAAGTTGGGCTTTACTAAATGCCTTCACCTATATCGTCAAGAAGAATCCGGTTCACGCTCAGATGAATCAGATGAATAAGTTCCGAGAGTTGCTTCCAACAGCAAATGTCTCCGAGTCAGATTACTACTTGGCAAACTAGGACAAGAAGCCTCCCTGAGTCAAATCGGGGAGGCTACTTTTTACCCTACTAGATATATTTGTTAGATATGTTATAATGGAGTATTGGAAACCAACCATACGGAGATGATCATGGATCAGAATATTTTACAAGACCGATATAAGTCAGTCGAAAGACTCATCAGAAAAGTATGTGCTGAATTCTCAGTACAGCATCCCATAGACCTAGAGGATTGTCTATCAGAAGCCAACGAAGTATTCCTCAAAGTCTGCGACGATTACAGATCAGACAAAGGAGCCAAGTTCTCCACCTATCTTGTCCGAGTTCTAAAGTTCAGACTGATGGACAAAGTTAGGAAAGAGTACAACCGAAATAATCTTCTTGCTCGTGAGGATACTGAAGTCCTGACAGAAGTTTATTCAAATCAGATTACAGAATTTGATGTTGATGACTTCATCGGACTTATGAATCTAAGTGAGGATGCCTCGATAGTTGTCAAATTATGTTTATCGAATAAGTTTGACTCATCTATGAAGAAAGGACAGCAGCAGATCAGAGCCGAACTAATGGATAAGAATTGGACCTCTCCCAGATGTACCAATGCTTTCAAAGAAATAACGGAGGCAATAAACAGATGACCAAGTTATACAAATACCAGAAGCAGGGAGTCCTCCAGATTGAGAAGTTCAAAGGGCGTGCCCTTTTGGCAGATGAGATGGGTCTTGGTAAGACTATTCAAGCCCTGTATTATCATAAGAGAAATAAGAAAAGAACGACCGTAGTTGTATGCCCAGCATCGCTCAAATATAATTGGGCTAGGGAAGCATCAGTTCATATTGGAGAACACGCAGAGATCATAGAAGGCAGAAAGCCGCCAAGCTCCATGGGATTCAATCAGAATAGGTTTATCATCATTAACTATGAAGTCTTAGGGGCTTGGGTTAAACACCTTAGAAAGATGAAGCCGAGTTTGGTTATTCTAGATGAATGTCACTACATTAAGAATCGAGCAGCCAAAAGAACCAAAGCAGTTAAAGCACTCTGCAAAGGAGTCAAGGAGATTATCGCCATTAGCGGAACTCCACTGACAAATAGACCAGCTGAATTATTTCCGATTCTGAACCTTCTGAAGCCGAGTAAATTCAAAGCCTTCATGCCGTACGCATTGCGATACTGTAACGCCAGAAAGACCCCATGGGGATGGGACTTCAAAGGTTCGCAGAATCTTAATGAACTACATGAGAATCTAACCGAACTCATGATGGTTAGACGACGAAAGAAAGATGTCTTGAAAGACCTACCGGAGAAGTCCCGTCATGTTATTACAGTCCCTATAAGTGACCGAAAAGAATATGACGAAGCGGAGGAAGACTTAATCGCATGGCTTGCTAAACACTCAGCAGGAAAAGCAAGACGTGCTCAGTCGGCCGAAAGATTAGTCAAGATGGGTTATCTCAAAAGATTAGCAGCTGAACTAAAAATCGAAGCCGTGGTGGAATGGATCAAGAACTTTTTGGAAGAGACGGATGGGAAGTTAGTCGTGTTCGGAATCCATAAGAAGATTATTGACCGAATCAAATCAGAGTTTAAGAACTCTGTATTCCTAACAGGAGAAACCAAGTCAAAAGAACGGCAGATGGTCGTCGATAAATTCCAGAATGATCCGTCAACTCGATTATTTATAGGGAACCTACAGGCAGCAGGAGTGGGTCTGACGTTAACAGCTTCAAGTACAGTCCTGTTTGCCGAACTCGGTTGGACTCCCTCAGAGCATACTCAAGGTGAGGATAGAATTCACAGAATTGGACAGCGTAATGCAGCAGCGTGCTATTACATGATTGCTGATAATACCATCGAAGAAAAGCTGTCACAGATAATCCAAAACAAGCAGAGTATTTTAACCGCTACATTGGATGGAGGTGAGACCAAAGAGGAGCTCACGATATTCGATGAACTTCAGAAGGAACTTATATCATGAAACCAAAAGCAACTTTATTCCTCCGAGGCATCTCGATGGATGTTAAAAATCATTTCAAGGCACACTGCGCCAAACGCGGGAAGACCATGACTGAAAAGATTGAGGAGATGATGAGGGAAGCCGTCAAGAAGGATTCAAAACTTGAGACTCGATAACTTGCTGCGAAGATTAAATGTCCCCTTTGTCAGCGAAGGACATAATCATTGCAAAGCAGGTTGGCTACAATCAGACTGCCCATTCTGTGGACGAAACACAAACAAGTATCATATGGGTTGGAATCTGCGAAACAATTATGTCCATTGCTGGAAGTGCGGTCATCATAAATTGAACGCCACTTTGGTTGAGTTTAGTGGTCTGTCATATTCAGAAATTAACTCACTCGTCAAAGAACTTTCAAATTCAAATTATCTTCAGAACGATATTAAGACAACAGGGAAGTTGGAGCTTCCGTCTGGTTTAACTGAATTACAAAAACCCCATCGCAAGTATCTAATGAAAAGAGGATACGACCCCGACAAGTTGATTAACGATTGGGGGATCCAAGGGATAGGGCTTCACTCTTATCTTGCTTGGCGGATATTTATTCCGATAGATTACAAGCAGAGAACAATCAGCTGGACCAGTCGAAGCATCAAGAATAAAGTCAAAGTCCGCTATATGTCAGCAAACGCAAAGCAAGAAGCCATGAACCATAAACATGTTCTATACGGAGAGGACTATTGTGGCCACGCCATCATAGTTCACGAGGGTGCTTTCGATGCTTGGAGAACTGGTCATGGTGCGGTTGCTACTTGTGGTATTGGTTTCACAAGACCTCAAGTTCTAAAATTATCCAAGTTTCCTATTCGCGTGATATGTTTCGATAACGACACAGCTGCTCAGACCAGAGCAGATGATTTATGTTCCCTCTTGGAGCCTTTCCAAGGTGAGACGTATAACGTGCAGCTATCATCCAAAGATGCATCCGAAGCATCAGACAAAGAGATAAAACAACTTCGGAGATTCTTGGCATGAGTAAATTCAAAGGCGTATGGATACCAGCTGAGATTTGGAATCTGATGGTCTCTGGAGACCTATCAGTTAGAGAGGTCCAACTGCTATCAATTATCAGAAATCTGGAAGAATCCAAAAATGGGTGCTTCGCCTCCAATGAATACTTTGCTAAAGTTTTAGCCGTCAGTCAAGTTTATATTTCAAGGATGATTAAAAATCTAAAGCAGCGTGGGTTCATCGAGCAAGTAAAGTTCGATGGCAGGAGGCGGCACATAAGAACCCTATCAGTGGTGCCGGACATGAACAGAACCAGTCATGTCAATAATCAACCAGTCTTAAACAATCAGTTTAACTCTGAGTTAAACTCCAGTGCTACCCTCTCTTCCCCTACGGGGAAGATAAATAAAAAAGCATATGCGGCAACTCCGTCGTTTGGTTTTGATTTCTGTGAAATTCCAGATGAAGTTTATCCTTTCGACTACGAATGTTGCCAAAGACTTCTTGAGTATCTGCCTGCAAAAAAACGAAAGAGGTCTGTTCCAAAAAGTTGGCCAAATCAAATCAGATTGATGAGAGAATCTGACCAGATTGAAGAAGACCAAATCACAATGGCATTGGATTGGTACGCTAAAAATCATACTGACCAATGGACACCAAAATGTCATACGGCCAAATCCTTCAGAGATAAATTCCATAGGCTACTGGATGCTATTGATCGGACAAAATCAGATAGTAAACCAGACGTTGTCATATCCGAAGAAGCCAAAAAGATAACCGAAAGACTCCTCACGAAGAATTGGCCCGGTGACTGTGACGATAATCTTATAGGATACGTCCAGATTAGCTTAGATGCTTACGACTTGTTTCGGAGTAAAGTCCATAACCTATTCAAAGAAGTATCGTCAGATGAGCTGTCCGAGCGTGTAGAAAGAATGAAGAATGACCGATTCAAGAGTCTTTTGAATCATGTTATCGAATCCCTGCCACAGACCAGCCACTTTGTGGAGAAATGGTTTGAGTCAGTATGGTCCAGAATAGTCAACTGGCCGGATTGGAGTGGGAAGCTCCAGCCGTTTGTATTCAGAATTGACTCACCTGTTTTTACTAAACAGCTAGGTCAGATATTTTCTGATTACGGCAGACAGTCCACGGAAGTACACAAATTCATACGGAGATTACACGAGTCAGATGAAAGTAACAAAACGTGATGGCAGTGAGGAACGTAAAATTCTAATCGGCATGATTGTCGATACTCACGTCCTAGGAAGAATCGCATCCAAATGGGAACACAATCTATTCAAATCAGTATGGGGTAATCTGGTCGCCACTTGGTGTATTGATTTCTACAATGAATATGAGACAGCCCCTAAGCAAGAGATAGAATCCCTTTTTGAATCTTGGGTATCTAAGTCAGCCCAGGACGAAGAAACAGTTGAGCTTGTCGATAAGTTTCTGTCTGGATTATCTGATGAATATGAAGCAAGAGCTGAAGCATCTAATTCAAATTACATAATCGACCAAGCGTCAGCCTATTTCAATAAGGTAAAACTTTCGTCACTTAGTGAGTCGATTAAAGGCGACTTAGTAAATGAAGATATTGATACCGCCCTTGATCGAATCAATACATATGGTCAAGTAGAAATGGGTACGGGAGCGGGCATCGATGTTCTTACCGACGACGATGCTATGAAAGAGGCCTTTCAAGAGCAGCAAGAAGCCATCGTCAAATATCCAGGAGACCTAGGCAAGTTCTTTAAGGGGGCACTTCAGCGTGATGCTTTTATCGCCTTCATGGGGGCTGAGAAAAGAGGCAAGACATGGTGGCTCATTGACGTTGCTTGGCGTGCTATGTGTCAGCGTCGAAGGGTTGCCTTCTTTGAAGTTGGCGATATGAGTCAGAATCAAATCATGCGGCGATTTATGACTCGTGCTGTTCGAAGGCCTCTCAAGCCTAGATCCTATGATTACCCAACCCATATTGAACGTGAGCCAGGAGTTCCTATTGCTCTGATAGAACACGAGAATAGGAATCAGCAGAAGGAGATTGGTTGGCAATCGGCACGTAAAGCCTGCCAGAAGATAATAGCCTCCAAAATCAAATCACAGGATTCGATGCTTAGATTGTCTTGTCATCCTAACTCTACTCTTACTGTCTCTGGAATGAAATCTATTCTGGCCTCTTGGGAGCGTGACGGTTGGGTGCCTGATGTTATCGTTATTGACTATGCGGATATTCTTGCCGCTCCTCATGGGTACAAAGAGACACGGGACCAAATTAACGCCAACTGGAAGCAGCTTCGTGCCCTGTCTCAATCGCATCATTGCTTACTGGTAACCGCTACTCAAGCCGACGCAAGTTCATATAACACCAATACGATTGGTCGGTCTAACTTCAGTGAAGACAAACGAAAGTTTGCTCACGTCACTGGTATGGTTGGGCTTAATGCGACAGCGGAAGAAAAGGAGAATGGGATCACACGGTTAAATTGGATCGTCCTACGTGAGTCAGCCTTCTCAGAGAATCAATGTATCCATGTCGCAGGCTGTTTAGATGTCGGGAATCCAGCCATCAGAAGTACCTTCTAAGGTCAATCTTCATTTTATCTTCAGAAAGTTTCATGGTTTTAATACTTCATACATAGTGTTAAACATCTACTTTCTTTTTATTTTGAAAAAGTGAAGAGAAAGTGATTCCTGACGACGATAATTATGATAGGATTAAAGAGTCAAGTTAATACTTCTTACAAATTAAAAACTTAAGGATCAAATCAAATGTCAAACGAACTTCAAAATCTGGTACAAGAATCCAACCTATACGATTTTGCACGCAAAGGTCGAGCATCTCAATTTTCAAATGAATTCAATCGTCGATTGGTTCACGCTCTGAGTGCAAGAGCACCGAAGGTTGTTGAATTTCTACAAGCTGTTTTAGATAATCGTGAAGTCAAGGAAGTTTGGCCTCCACAAGTTCTTTCGGTCTACGAAAACTTACTTGAGCACGCCAAATCAGAATTACTTTTTGCTTAATTACAAAAATCATCATTTCAAAATCTTAATCACAAGGATCAATAAGATGAAATTATGGGAAAAAGAACAAAAGGTCAAATCGTGGGTCAAAGAAGCCTTCGATGCCAACGGAATCGAGCAAAGATGTTACAGCGTCTTGATTAGATTCTCAAAGAAGATGACCAGATGTGCTGGTACTGCGGAATGGCGACCGGCAAATTGGTATATCAATCCAGACGATGGTGATTATTTTATCACAATGTCCGATCCACTATGGGATAGGTGTGACGATGCCGAACGGCGAAACACAGCAATCCATGAAGCGTGTCATGTCCTTGATCATATCATCAATGGCGATATGGATGGGCACGGTGAGGGATGGCAAGCTTGTATGCGAGCTGTTGGTCTGCGTCCAATACGGACTCACAAGATTGACCGCACTGGATTAAAAAGAGTTGTCGCAGCCCACTGCCCATGCGGAGCCGTCAAAGAGATTGGTAAAATCCGAGCACAGAGAATGGGAGTCAAAAACTATTTTTGCAAAAAGTGCAACGGGGACATCAAACTCGGTGAATGTGTAAGTCAAAAGAACCATCCAATCTGGGGATAAAAATGGAACGTCAAAAGAAAACAATACTCGTGTCCAAGTCAGGAAGATTTGAATTATCCAGAGTGACAGAATCATATCGCAACTCAAAAGAGTGGTACGGAATATTCGATGGAGAGAATGTGATTCACATGGCGGATAGCCCAGAGTTTATTGACACGATATGGACACGCTATCAGTACCAAGATAAATAGGAGACAATCATGCACCCGTTATTAACGCCAGATGAGATCACCGCTTTCAAAGCACTAGGATTATTAATAGCAATCGCATTTATATTTGCATTGCGACATCATGTCAAATCAAATTCAGTTCACTACGATAATTAATCGGAAGGATTCTGAAGAAGTCAAGGAGGACTTTATGCTTACACTATCCAGAAAAGAACGTGAAGGAGTAGTCATCGAAGTAGATGGCGTGAAGATTGCGGAGGTTTTTATCTCCAAGATCAAATTCCCAAACAGGGTTTTGCTATCTTTTGATGCAGACAAGGAAGTCAATTTTATTAGGAAAGAAATCCATGAAGATAACCGATCAAAACTTACGAACAGCTAATGCGACAATGCTCTGCATCATCGCCTTTACCGTCGGCCTAATTTGCGCCTTTACAGGTTGTGCTACCACCTTCCGAATGGAGACGACCACCAAATCAATTAATCCCGGATACGAGACATTGTCAAATGATAATTACCTTACCACAAGCCATTAAGCTATTACGTGATCTTGAACTTCCTGTTTCAGACAAATGGTCGGTCGATAGAATCGCACAGAAGTTAGATTGGATTCCATACTGTGTTAATGAGCAGACAGACGCTAAAGAATCCCAAGAACTCTTGAATGAATTACTTATTGCAATCGCAGATGACAACGATATAATCATTCAGAGTGATCAGGGAGATGCGATGATTGAGCCGGTACTCGCCGAGGAGAGTTTCTTTAACAAGTTGGTACAGAAGCACTTCTTAAACAAAGACGGTACTCGCAGAAAAGCCGGTGTGATTCAGTCGATAGTTGAATTCCTTTGCGGTGCCTCAGAAGAATCTCCCATCAATAAACAAGATTTAGTCAAAAAGATAATCGCTAGGTTCCCAAGAAAGACAGAGCGGTCTATCATGTCCAGTATCAACTCACAAGTACCGACTCAGCTCAGAGTTATGAGACAAATCAAAGTCAGTACAAGCAGAGAAGGATACTGGATAGCAGAGGAGAATCAATAATGGATCCGATAGATGATTTGGCTTCACGACGACCGACTCGTGAGAAGAAAAGTGGACTGTTCGATATAGAACCAGACTGGCGTGAGCACTGGTGGGGAATGCCCGACTATACGATGAATGATGCCCAGCCGTCGCAAAGAATTACTATGAACTTTATGACGTATGAAGATGTCCTAGAGTTTGCTGAAAAGATAGGAGCAAAGGTAACCAACAGGACCAACTCACTATTCTATCCTCCACAGGATCAACTAAGGGGTGAGTTCCAATACGAAGGTCCGAAAATAGATAGCCGATACCCTATCTGTATCCCATCCAAAGGACGACACGATGTCCAGACAACTGGTAAAGTTCTTGACTCATTGGGAGTCAACTATAAGTTCTTTGTTGAGGAGACAGAAGGTGATTTATACAAAGAGCATCTCGGAGAAGATAAAGTTGAAGTCATGCCCTTTCACGACTTAGGAGAAGGCTCTATCCCAGCAAGAAACTTTATCTGGGAATGGGCGAAAGAAAGAGGGCATAAACGACATTGGATAGTGGACGATAATATCACCGACTTTTCCCGAACTCATATGAATCGAAGATTGATTGTGAGAGGTGGGGGATTCTTTAATGCGATGGAGGACTTTGCTGATCGTTATGAAAACATTGCTTTGGCCGGACCTCATAGTCGAGGCTTTGTCGCAGACCGAGACCCAAGAAAAGCAGCCTTCATATTCAACAGCCGAGTTTACTCCTGCATCCTAATCGATACAGACCTAGATTATAGGTGGCGAGGGCGATACAATGAGGACACAGACCTATCTTTGCGTATGCTAAAGGATGGATTGTGCACTGCTTTATTCGCAGCCTTTACGATGCAGAAGTTCACGACCCATAAGGGGACTGGAAAAGATAACGGCGGCATGAAGGGAGGCAATACGGATCACGTATACAATGATGAGGACTACCGAATGTCCTTTGCCAAGTCCCTACAGGAGCAGCATCCTGATGTCGTTAATATTATCTGGAGATGGGGTCGATGGCACCACCACGTGGATTATACTCCGTTCAAGAAAAACAAGCCGGTACTGCGTGCTGGAGTGACTAAAACGAAGGAAACAAATAACTACGGAATGGAATTGGTAAGGAAGAATGGATAAGAATCGAACCATCAGAAAAAACACAGTTGCGTTTGCTCCCATCTCGATAATGATAAGGGAGTTTGACAGCGTCGAAAACAAATACGGCAAACTATCAGCAATGCAATTAAGAACAAAGCTAAAAATCGTAGGCAACTATGATGAGCTGACACATAAGCTGCTGCATTTATTTGAGAAGGACTATATTCAAGATGAGTTCATTAAGAATTATGATAACAAAGTATTCATAGAATATGATGACGAAACCCTAGAGGAGTTTATCCATCTCGGAGGCAGAGATGTTTGTGATGTCATATCAACAGAAAAAGCCAATGGCGATTCTATTGTTCGTGAGATGTTTATATTCTTGAATCAAAAAATCAGAACGGTAACCAACTCAAGGTGCCAGCTGGAGACGTTAAAAATATCAGGGCATGAATTTGCCTTTTACCACACACATGAAGTTATAGGTGCAAAATGAAAGTAAATAAAAATGATTTGTTATCTCAGTTGGAGATGGCCAGCTCTGGACTTAGCAAGCGTGAAATGATTAAGCAATCAGATTGTTTCGTATTCATAGATGGAAGACTTCACACATACAACGAAGAAGTTAGTTGCTCTTGCGATTCTGTTCTTGAGAACTTTACTGCCGCTGTTAAAGCAGAGCCTTTGTTATCCGTTTTAAGAAAGATGACGGAAGAAAACATCGAGATAAAATTCACCGATAGTGAATTCATCATCAGAGGGAAGAGGCGTGAAGCCGGCATCCGATTGGAGAAAGAAATAGAACTCCCTCTTGAGACGGTAGAAAAACCAGAAGACTGGAAAAGTTTATCGTCGGAGTTTGATCAAGCCGTTCAGCTTGTTTCTCAATGCACGAGTACAGATGAAACTCAATTCAGATTAACGTGCGTCCATATTACTCCCAATGAGCTGGAGGCATCAGATAGATTTCAGGCATCCCGATATAAGCTGAATACGGAGATAGAATCAAAAGCACTGATCCGTAAAGATACTTTGAAAAGCATTGTTGATTTAGGCATGAATGAGATATCTGAGACGGACGATTGGTTGCATTTTAGGAACCCCGCTGGTCTAGTTATCTCGTGTCGAAGATACTCCACCGAAGAAAATGAATTCCCAGACCTTGAGAGCATCTATGATTTTGAGGGACAGAAAACCAAACTACCCGCTGGCATAACAGAAGCTGTGGAGAAGGCAGAAATATTCTCATCTGATAACCTAGACTCGGACATGATTATGGTCCAGCTAAAGCCTGGTAAGTTGCAGATTAAAGGTGAGGGGAATCTTGGATGGTTTACTGAGTTTCACGATGTGAACTATACAGGTTCTGACCTAAGGTTTAGAATCGCACCAAAGATGCTCATAGAAATATCCAATCAACATGATGAATGTGAATTAAATGAAAGTTTAATCAAAGTTGAGAACGATAATTTTGTATATGTAACTTTACTGAGTATTGCGGAAGATGAGTAACGGATTCTTCAATAGTTCCTTAACGGAATCTAAAAAGCCTCCAAGTCTCCTTCCTAAATGCGGAGCCTGTAAACTTGATCTGAAATGTAATTCACCAAAACTGAATTATATTGGAGAAGGCAAAAAGAAGATTCTCATCATTTCGGAATCGCCATCCAAAAGTGATGATGAGAATGGGAGACTTTACTCCACCCCACGCCCTTCTTTGCCTCTTGAATCAGCATTAAGAAAATCAGGTGTCAGATTAGAACGTGACTGCTGGCTTACTACCTCGCTGATATGTTACAGCGGTAAAGAGCCAACGTCGGATCAGATAAGCCACTGCCGACCCAATCTGATTAAGACAATCAAGCAGTTAAAGCCAGACGTTATCATCCCTATGGGTAGGTCTGGCATAGCTTCTCTGATACCGCATTTATGGAAGGAGCAAATTGGAGCTGCTTCAAGATGGTATGGTTTTCAGATACCATCGCAGAAGATAAACGCATGGGTCTGTCCGACTTATTCGCCAATCTATGTTTATCAATTAAGCAAGTCCAACGATGCCAAAAAAGAAGTTCTCAAGATTCACTTTGAGAAGCAAATCAAAGCAGCTCTTGCTCTAAAGGGAAAGCCGTACGATGAGGTCCCTGATTACAACAAAGACATCGAAATCATAGACAAGCCATCGCAAGCAGCTAGGATTATCCGTAAGATGATCCAGAAGGGCGGTACAGTGGCTTTTGATTATGAAACGGATAGAATAAAGCCAGACAGCGACAGCTCTAGGATCGTCTCCTGTGGCATCTGCTGGAATGATAAGAAGACTATTGCCTATGACTGGAAGGGTGAAGCTATCGAAGCCACCCGTGAGCTTCTTCATTCTCCGCTTCCTAAGATTGCGTGCAACTTAAAGTTTGAAGACAGATGGACAAGAAAGCATCTCGGCAAGCGTGTTCGGAATTGGTACTGGGACACGATGCTCGCCGCTCATGTTATCGACCAGAGACCTAGGGTATCCAGTATCAAGTTCCAGTCGTTTGTTCTACTCGGAGCCCCGAGTTATGACGAACACATTGGCAAGTATCTTGCTGGCGATAAAGACAAAGAGTCCAACAACATCCATCTCATAGACCGTAAAGAGTTGCTGACCTATAATGCTATGGATGCTATTCTGGAATACAAGGTTGCTATGAAACAGATGGACATTCTGGGTTATCCTAAACCCAATTCTCAATAATCGCCAAAAAACCTTCTGCGGTTTTATTCTACATACATAGCATATATCTCATACTTTCTTTTTATTTTGAAAAAGTGAAGAGAAAGTGATTCCTGACGACGATAATTATGATAGGATTAAAGAGTCAAGTTAATAGTTCTTACCAACAAGGATCAATCAGATGTCTTTCAACGAAACAAAAAGCCGAGTTTACGAAGTCAAAACTACCAACGGAAATTTCCGATTTTTCGCAGACGATAAAGAACTTGCAGAAGATCACATTTGGACAATGGAAAGTTTCCCAAACTTCAAAGCAACTTCAAAAGTTAAATTCATCGGATGGGCTTTTGAAAGTGACGACCTAGACAAAATGTTCATGTCAGTCTAATAATTCAAAATCTTAATCACAAGGATCAAATCAATGTACGTTTCATTCAGCCTAAAAAAGACAGACGACGGCAACTTTATGCGACTGATAGATATGGACGATAATGTCCTAGTGAGTCGCAAGCTCAGCGAGCCAAAACGATTATCTGGCAGCCGAATGAACTACGGAAATATTTCACGGATTCGGGCCGAGTTGGCAAGAATCGCCAAGAACAAAAACTGGACCATCTTGTAACAATAATTGAAATCAAACAATCCTCGGAACGATAATAATTCGATCCGTGTGGCACCTGAGCAAGTGTAAAAACTGCGTACCGCGATTGCGGGCGGGCGAAAGCCAGCTGATCCCATGTTCCTTGATCCTTTCATGGTCGATTAGAGTTGCTGCTGAATTAACTTGACAGTATGCACAGCAATGCCCGCAATCGCATTTTTTATGAGACAATTATGAAGCCAGCAACTCCAGACGCATATCGACTTCTCCATCACGGCTGTATCGCACTCAGCAATGTCGAGACCAACGGAATGAGAATTGACGTTGAGTATCTTGAGAAGACATCCAAACAGCTCTACTCCAGAATCAAAGATATGGAGGAGGATCTCAAGTCAGATAAGGTATTCAAAATCTGGCGACGACAGTACGGAGAAAGAACCAATCTAGGAAGTCGTGAGCAACTAGGTAAAATCCTATTTGATGTATTAGGTCACGAGTGTCTTCACAGAACTCCCACCGGCAGACCCAAGATGGATGCGACAACTATGGGGGCTATTGACGAACCGTTTGTGAAAACATTCGTTGAGATGGAGCAACTCAAGAAGATTAAAAACACATTCCTTTCTGGGATACAGAAGCAGACTTGCGATGGGTTTATTCACCCGTCATTTAATCTTCATACGGTCCAAACTTATAGGAGTTCTTCCGACTCTCCTAACTTCCAGAACTTTCCTATTCGTGACCGTAAAGCTGGAGAGCTGATTCGGAGATGTTTCATCCCTCGTGATGGGCATCGAATAGTGGAGATTGACTACACCGGTCTTGAGGTTCGCATAGCTGCGTGCTACCATAAGGACCCCACTATGCTTGAGTATATTAAAGATGAATCCAAAGATATGCACAGAGACATGGCAGCTGAATGTTTTAAGTGTGAGCCAGAGCAAGTCTCCAAGGAGCTTCGGTATTGTGGCAAGAACATGTTTGTGTTCCCTCAGTTCTACGGCGATTTTTATGTGAACAATGCCAGAGCATTATGGGAATCCATAGATGCTATGAATCACGAAGTAGATGGCGTGCCTATGAAGGAGCATCTACAGCAGAACGGAATACACGAGTTAGGTCTTTGCGAACCTCAGGAGAAGCCACGACCAGGAACTTTTGAGAAGCATCTACAGCAAGTTGAGAAAAGATTTTGGAATGAGAGATTCCCGACCTACGATAAATGGAAGAAAGAGTGGTACAGAAAATATCTAAAGCAAGGTGGATTCAATACGCTGACTGGCTTTAAGATTGAAGGACTGCTAGGACGTAATGACGTAATAAATTATCCAGTCCAAGGATCTGCTTTTCACTGCCTCCTGTGGTCTTTAATCCAGTTAAATAAGTGGCTGGTAAAGAATAAGAAAAGGACCAAGATAGTTGGGCAGATTCATGACTCAATCGTATCTGACGTTCACGAGGATGAGCTTGATGAATTTCTACAAGTTGCTAAAACGATAATGACTCAGAAGATAAGAAATAAATTCAAATGGATAAACGTACCGCTTGACGTTGAAGCCGAGATAACTCCAATCAACGGTTCGTGGTTTGAGAAAAAGGAAGTTGAAATTAAATGACCGAAGAACTCTACAAAAAATACCGACCAAAGAAATTCAAAGAACTTAAAGGGCAGCCAGTTACCTCCCAAATATATAAGCTGATTAAAAATAAGAAGTTCCCTCACGCAACCTTATTCGCTGGCCCATCTGGCTGTGGGAAAACAACTCTGGCACGAATCATCCGAGATAAGCTAGGCTGTAGTGATTCAGATTTTAATGAAGTGAATTGTGCTGACTTTCGTGGAATAGATATGGTCCGCGAGATACGAGGTGTAATGAATCTTGCGCCGATGGGCGGTGGAGTTCGTGTCTGGCTTATTGATGAAGCCCATCAACTATCTTCAGCTGCTCAGAATGCTATCCTAAAGATACTTGAAGACACACCGTCACATGTTTACTTCATACTGGCGACGACAGAGCCTCAGAAGCTACTGAAAACGATACGAACAAGATGTACAACATTTACAGTAAACGGTCTGAACTATGAAGATTCACAGAGTCTGATAACGTCCGTATGTGAACAAGAGCAGGTTGAGCTTACTGAAGATGTCGTAGATGCTCTTGTTAAATATGGCGACGGATCGCCGAGACAGATTCTTGTCCTCCTAGATTCAATCATTAATATCGAAGATGAGGAGGAGCAGTTACACGCCATCTATAAAAGTGAAACAAAAAGAGAGGCGATTGAAATATGCCGTGCTTTGTTTCAGCCAAATCCCAGTTGGTCGCAGATAGCATCTATCATCAACTCACTTACCGAAGAGCCAGAGTCATTACGCTGGATGATTATCGGTTACGCCAAGAGCCTACTTTTGAAACAGAAAGTCCTCAATGCCAAATCAATGAGAGCATATAGAATTATTGAGGCATTCAAAGTAAACTTTTACGACTCCAAATTGGCAGGATTAACCGCTGCTTGTTTTGAAGTTTGTTTCGATGATGAGTAAATCAAAATCAACTCACTACGATAATAATAAAAAAGGAGAATCAAATGGAATCAAGCATACTTGACATCGATGAATACAATTTAGACCTGGAGTGGAAACGACAGCCAACGCTGTATCTTGAAATGGCGACTGAACTTGCCGACGCTAAAGGCGACCACGATGCCGCCAAGAGTGAGCTTGAGATTGTTAAAGCAAAACTCAGTATGAAGATTAGAACGAACCCAGATGTTTTCGGTCTGGATAAGGTCACAGAATCTACTGTCAATCATGCTCTTGTTACCCAAAAGGAATACGCTATCGCACAGGCAGAAGTGATTAAAGCAAAACATAAGGTAGATTTACTTCAAGCTGTCGTAGTTGCTCTTGAGCATCGTAAGAGGGCACTAGAAAGTTTAGTCAGTCTCCACGGACAGAAATACTTTTCAGAGCCTTTGACCAGAACAGAAACTGATCAAGAAGCCCTTGAAGATGCAACCAAAACTAGAATTAGAACAATGAGAAATTCTTAATCAAAGGAACCTAGAATGATAAAGAAGAAGAAGAAACTGAAACTTGGATCGGCTAGAAAGAAAGCTCTATCACAATCTCAGCCATTTGAAAGAACATCTTTCAGAGTCCCTGAGGGAATGGATGTTTTTAAGCTGAAAGAAGCGGGCAGGAAGAAGATTGAAATCCTCCCAGTCTTAGCGACCGCAAATAACAAGCACGGGGTGGATGGGACGTATCACTTTGAGGCGACCTATTGGGTTAATCGAATAGGAGCAGACAATCAATCTTACGTCAGTCCTAAAAGAACTTTTAATGAACGCTGTCCTATTCACGAAGAATACTCTCGGCTTAATAATGATCCTAATGCTGATGAAGAACATATCAAAAGTCTGAGAGCAAAGCAACGACAATTGTTCTACGTCTTGGATCATGATGAACCTGAAAAAGGTGTTCAGCTTTGGGATATGTCGTACTGGTTATTCGGTAAACAGCTTGATGAAAAAATCATGCTGGCGGAAGAAGAAGATGGGTATGATCAGTTCTTTGATCCTTACGATGGACTAACTATCAAACTTGGGGTCACAGAAGATCAGTTTGCCGGTAACAAGTTCTACAAAGTTGCAGCTATTGATTTTGTCAAACGAAAGGATGAGATTGAGGAAGAACTTTGGTCTGACTTAGAACCTCTTGAGGACTTACTAAAGGTCCTTTCCTACAGTGAACTGAAAGCTATCTTGTTCATGGAGGATCCAGAAGAATCTGAAGAAGAAGATGAAGAAGAAACTGAAGAGGTAGCACCGTTTGAAGCTGACGAGGATAAAACTGAATCAGAAGAAGATAGTGACGACGATGACTGGGAAGAAGACCTAGATGATTTTGATGATTAGAATTATTTAGGAGACCAGTAACACCATGCAGGGCAACGGAATGCCTTGCGTGGTGTTTTTACTTCAAGGATATAAACTATGAATAATGAAGAGATTGAAAACCTACTAAAGCCTAAAGACAAAGAACCACCTGTCAAATCTTCCGACTGGCTCTCCTCAGGCTCCACTATTCTTAACCTAGCTTGCTCTGGTTTAGCTAAAGGCGGATTCGCCAAAGGCAAGTACCATTTTATTGTCGGAGATTCTGCTAGTGGTAAGACTTGGTTGAGTTTGACTTGTCTCGCAGAAGCGGCAATGAATCCAGAGTTCGATGATTACCGATTCATATATGACAACGTCGAGGATGGCGCCCTAATGGACATAGAAAGGTTCTTTGGGACGAAAGTCGCCGAACGAATGGAAACGCCTACAGCAGACTCTGATGGCACTCCCATGTGTTCTGCTACCGTAGAGGATTTCTATTACAATGTGGACGATGCTATTCTGGAAGGGAAGCCGTTCATCTATATTCTTGACTCTATGGATTCTCTGAGTTCAAAAGCAGAGCAAGACAAGTTTGACGAACAGAAGACAGCAGCCAGAAAAGGCAAGACTACAGCTGGATCATATGGCGATGGTAAAGCCAAGACCAACTCAAGTCACCTGCGTAAAATCTTACCTCATCTCCGAGATTCCAAATCCATCTTGATCATCATAAATCAGACTCGTGATAATATCGGCTTTGGTTTTGAAAAGAAAACAAGAAGCGGTGGACACGCACTAAGATTCTATGCCACTCTGGAGATATGGTCCAGTAAAGCTGGCCAGCTAAAGAGGGGTGTTAGAGGAAAGGACCGAGAGATAGGTATCAATGCCAAAATCAAAGTCAAGAAGAATCGGTTCACTGGCAGACTTCGGGAGATTTCAATCCCCCTCTACCACTCCTTCGGGATAGATGACGTAGGCTCTTGCGTTGATTATCTTGTCGCGGAGAAGTATTGGACAAAGACCAAGCAGACCATCAACGCTGATGATATTAAAATCAAGGCGACTCGTGAGAAGTTGATCAAAGAGATTCAGAAGAAAGACCTACAGGGCAAAGTATCTTCTTTGGTTGAAAAGGTGTGGAATGAGATAGAGGCTGAATGTGCGATAGACCGTCAGTCAAAGTATAACTAGGACCTTCCTCCGAGGCACCTGAGCAAGTGCATAAAAGGCTCAATCTTAAATTATCTTCAAAAATCTTCTGCGGTTTTATTCTATACATATAGTGGTTAAATAACCACTTTCTTTTTATTTTGAAAAAGTGAAGATTTACTTCTGTACATTGACGATAAGTCTGTTAGGCTTAAAGAGTCAAGTTAATAGTTCTTAACAACAAGGATCAATCAGATGTCAAACGCAACAATCAAATCAGAGCAACTCACTAAAGCAGATTTCAAAGTCATCTTAGATGTACTGAACGTATTCGATACAGAAACTGCTCCCATCGCAGAAATGAAAACGGATGAATTTGAAAGTGAAGTCCTAGTTGCTTTCAAAAAGGTTCTGGACATCTGCAATGACAAAGAATCTGAACTTACTGAAGAAGATTTCAAAGTCATCTTAGATGTACTGAACGTGTTCTACCCCGAAGACTGCAGCCACCCTAAGATGAAGGATGATGAGTTCTTTGAACAAGTTAGCGTTGCTTTCAGAAAGGTTCTGGAAGTAGTTTAATTCCCTTTACTTTTTCACACGGAGATAAAAATGAAAGAGTATTCACTATTGAGCGGCGGCAAAGAAGTCGCCACCACGGAAGCCCAATCCGTGGAAGACGCTGAGAGAAATTTCAGCACCATGGTTTGGGCTTACGGTTTGACCGAAGTTGAGGTCAAGGCGAAGTCCTAACCGGGCGGGCTGGCATCCCAAACTGCCACCTTTTTAATTCCCAATCACAAGGATCAAATCAAATGTACGGCATCTGCAATTCATGCGGCGAAGTATCGCCAATCATCACAATCGAAGAAACGGAAGACCACTACGGACTTTGCTCAGAGAGAGGGCCATATCACGCTTGTACAACATCAGCTGAAGTCGAAGTTACAGAGTGTTGCGAGGACTCCGACTTTGAGTCCCACGACCCAGAGGAATAATTCAAAATCATTTCAACTCGATAATAATAAAAAGGATGAAATATGGATCAGCCAAAATTCAATATTATCAAAGTCACTAAACAACATATCAACGAACAAATCGCAAGCACAGAATACACCGAGGAGGATTATATCTTAGGTGAGTTTGACATCGAGGTCGTTCACGTCGACGGGACCAAGTCCTATTACGGCAGCTATCGAACCAAGTCAGAGGCTTATGAAGCAACCAAAGGTATGAGAAAAGCAAAAAATCTTTTTAGATACGGAGATCAATCGTGATGAATATATTTGTACTAGATGAAAATCCAAAGATAGCGGCCCAGATGCACTGCGACAAGCACGTGGTCAAGATGGTCGTAGAATTATACCAGCAACTCGGATCGGCATTACGACGACACGAAGTCACAGATGACCAGATGCCCTTAACGAAAAAAGGCACTCCTCTCAAAGGAGGCTATAAGGACCATCCGTGTACCCGATGGACTGGCGATACTCGTGAGAACTTCCTGTGGGCTTGTCATCACGCCTTGTCTTTATCCGATGAGTACACATACCGATATGGTAAGGACCATTTCTGCCATGACGGCATTCTTCAGATGACTACGATGTATTGGGCAATCCCTAGCGGCAATCGTACCCCGTTTGCTCAGGCCATGCCAGATGAGTTTAAGAATCAAGATGCGGTCCAAGCCTACCGAGATTATTACAATGTCAATAAGCGTGAGACGATTACTTGCGAGTGGGTCAAGGGACGACCAGAGCCTACTTGGTGGACAGAGTGGACTCAACCCATATATCAAAACCTAAAGTTTGAAGATATGGATCAAGACGATTACAATCAACTTCTATCTGTGATGGGATAACACGATGGCTAAAGGCTCTCAGTTTGAACGTGACTTTTGTAAGCAGTTATCCCTTTGGTGGACTGAAGGGGAGACGGACGAAATGTTCTGGAGGTCTTCCAACTCAGGAGGTCGAGCCACAGTGAGAGCCAAGTCCGGCAAGTCCACTAAGGGGCAATGTGGTGACGTGGCTGCGATTCATCCAGACGGCGTTGCTCTTATCGACTTAATCACATTTGAACTCAAACGCGGCTACTCAAGATCAACTATTCACGACGTGTTCGATAAGCCCAAAACAGCGGCGACTCAAACGTGGGAATCTTGGTATGAGCAGGCCACGACATCTGCTTTAATCAATGAATCCTTCTCATGGGCAATCGTCCATAAGAGAGATAGGCGGGATGTGATGATTTATATTCCAGAGTTCCTATTCGATGCTCTTTCTATGTCAGAGTGTAAGCCTATCATACGGTTCTCCACAGACCTTGTAGTAGACAAGCAAGTCGTATCCGATACGATAGTCATGTTGAGATGGGATAGCTTTATGCAGCTTGTGGAGCCGTGTAAGGTAAAAGCACTTCGGGATAATCTCCAGAATACTTTGTAGGCTTTATGCTACATACATAGCATAGAATAACTACTTTCTTTTTATTTCTAAAAAATGAAGATTTACTTCTGTACATTGACGATAACTGTGTTAGGCTTAAAGAGTCAAGTTAATACTTCTTACGAACAAGGAACAAACAAGTGACCAACGACCTAATCAAAACTCGAAAACGCCTAAACCGACTTCAAGCTGAAAAGAACTTAATGAAGTCAAACGGAATGAACATCGAGCAGGTCAGTTCCGAAATCAAAACCCTATGGAATAAACTTGACCGAATGGTCTCAAATCGCAGAACAGCCAATCGTATCGGCCGTTCAATCTAAGTAAAATCACTTTTCAAAATCTTAATCACAAGGATCAAAATTATGAGTTACGGCGAATGGAAAACACGAGGAAAAAATTGGGCTCACCTAGAAATCGACAGCCCTTGGAATTGGACTTTCGACAAATGGGAGCATCACGAATATGACTCGGCTGAAAAAGCAGGACGGGCGATGAACTCTTTGCTACGACAGTGGCGAACATTCGACCTCCATCACATTGACGGTCTCAGCTGGGAATCAAATCCAACAGCTGCCAAATTCATAGCTTATCAAGCAGGTGTCAAAGGCAGAATGATTGTCATGATTCCAAACGGAGAACATCAAGAATACTTTGCCTTTGACAAAGAGTATTACCAGTCGGCTATGAATGACTTTGCCGAACGCCGACTCAAGGAGCACAAAGAATCCTACAAGGTTCTTAATCACGAGCCTACGGAAGATCAGAATCCACAGCTTGACTTGAAGCATGAGTTGATCAGAATGTTTGAAGCTATGATGAAGACCGACTCCTTCATTGACTTTGACTATACAAAGACTGCTTGGCACTCATGGGTCCTGGCGATGAACCACGGCGAGACCCACAGGGCTGATTACTTTATGAACCTGGCGCAAGGCACCCCGAGTTCAGTCGAAGTTAGGAATCCAGTCGAAGTTAGGAATCACCCAATCTGGTAAGAACCTGTTGACATCCTGAGCATGATGAGAAACTGCTCTTTCATTTCAAAATCATCTCAACTCGATAATAATAAAAAGGATCAATCCGATGAAATATAAAAAAGAGCAATTTGAAAAAGACTACAAGCAAGCCTTAAATCTCATATCAGAATTAGACTACCTTCTGGACACTATCATCATTGATGTCCAATACGACCATATCCCAAACGAAGATATGGCGGAGGAGTTACGGCCTCTACAGATGCGACTTCTTCAGAAACTCGCCAACAAGGCACCGAACTCTTTTCAAAGGACTCTTGATGAGGTTGTTTTTAACCTAAAAGAAATCAAGGAAAAGAAATGCGAAGTTTAATCCTTGTCTCGGTCTTTCTCTGCTCCGCCACATTCGCTGGCGAAGTGGAGGAGACCATGAGACTGGCTCCCAAATATGAAGCTAAAGCTGAAGTTGTCTTATGGGATATGACTCGTGTCGACTTGCTCAATGATGAGTATGCGATAGAGGTCGAGTGGCCGAAGAAATGGGCAGAAGCTATTGGTCAATCCCTTTACTACTCCATTGTGACGAACAAGAAGCCTGCCATCATCTTATTGATTAAAGATAAGAAATCAGAATCAAGATACATTTACAGACTGCAAACTGTAGCAGCTAAACACGGAATCAAAGTTTACTTGGAGGAAGTATCCGATGAATAAGAATATTATAGTGACAGGAGGAGCAGGGTTTCTCGGCTCTCATCTTTGTGAAGTCTTAGTGAATAACGGAGACAATGTTATTTGTGTCGACAACTGTGTGTCTGGAAGCAAGTATAATGTGGAGCATCTTTTTAGCAGCGGTCGTTTTAACTTCATCAAACATGATATTCAAAAACCTTTACACAGTCAACTTCAGGAGTTGATTCCCAATAAGAGAGGTGTTAAAGCAGAGGACCGAGAGATTAGACAGATACACGAAATCTATAATCTTGCCTGCCCAGCATCTCCTCCTGCCTATCAACGCAAGCCGGTTGATACTATGAAGACATCGGTCCAAGGTTCGATAAACATGCTTGAACTTGCTTACAAGTACGGAGCTAAAATCCTACAAGCATCCACAAGTGAGATATATGGAGAGCCTTTGAATCACCCGCAGCAAGAAGAGGACTGGGGAAACGTAAACCCTATAGGAATCCGATCATGCTATGACGTAGGGAAGCGGGCCGCTGAATGCCTATTCAACGATTACTACAGATTGTACCAGATAGAATCCAAGATTGTCCGAATCTTCAACACGTACGGACCTAGAATGGATCAGTTTGACGGTCGAGTTATTTCCACGTTCATTCGACAAGCACTTCTCGGAGAGGACATTACGATATTCGGAGATGGTACGCAGACTAGGTCTTTCTGTTACCGAGATGACCTAATCAAGGGCATGATTAAAGTGATGGACCAAGTAAAGCATCCGCAGTGGCCGGTAAACTTAGGGAATCCGAAAGAGATCACAATCAAAAAAGCAGCGGAGCTGATTATCGAAATGACGGACAGTAAAAGTTCCATTGTGTATCGAGACCTCCCAGAGGATGATCCGACAAGAAGAAAGCCGAACATTGGCCGTGCGAAGGAGTTGGGATGGGAACCTTGCGTAGACATCAGAGAAGGTCTTAGAAAGACCATCCGTTACTTTGAGACCATAGGTTTATTCAGAGAACATGTCCCATATGCATTATGATGCGGCGAAGCCGCTCAGAAAATAGCTTCATTTATTTCTTTATTATTTTAATAAAATGAAGATTTAGGGGTTACTTGTGACGATAAACCTGTTAGGCTTAAAGAGTCAAGTTAATAGTTCTTACCAACAAGGATCAATCAGATGGCTCGCACAGTAGAAATCAAAAAGACTTCCACCAACGAAGCAAACATCAGCGACCGTACAATCAGCTACGACATCTATGTTGACGGCAAATACAAGGTGACAGTCAACGACATCATCGAAGCACTCCAGTTACAAGACAAATACCTAGCATAAATAAATCTTAATCATAAGGATCAAATCAAATGATTACTAAACCACAACCACAACCACAATTTATCCGAGAACGACACGGAAGCCTATACGACAGAGGAATGGCTGACAGCTGGTACAGCCGACCGGAGAACCCACACTGGTATCCAAACGGGTCTTATAACGGCGAGCCCGTCACAGACTTAACAGTTGAAGAGCAGCTAGAATATTATAAGGGCTATGTTCACAACGAACGGTCTGGTGGTAAGAAACAATGGTAACTGGGTAGCCGTCCGCCTTCACCTTAGACTCGATGGTGGTGATAGGTCTGGGGAGACCGATAAGGCGGGCGGTGCTTTTTCTAATTCATCTCAACTCGATAATACTATATGTTGAAAAGAATTAGAATTAGGAACTTCCAGAAACATAAGAAGCTGGATGTTGATTTCTCTCCGAACGTCACGACGATTATAGGCTCCAGCGACTCTGGCAAGTCGGCTATCGTTCGTGCACTCAAGTGGGTGTGTCTCAATAAGCCCAATGGGAATAGTTTCATACGGAACGGACACAAGTCCTGTAAGGTTCGGATAACGGTCGATGGTTCTAAGATTACCAGAACTAAAGGCAAGTCTAATACTTATGAAGTGAACGGTGAGAAGTTCCACGCATTCGGTACTTCGGTACCCGATGAGATAACCAATCTCCTTAAGCTAGATGAAATCAACTTTCAATCTCAGCACGACTCGCCTTTTTGGTTCTCTGAATCAGCTGGACAAGTATCTAAGAACCTAAATCAAATCATCGACCTATCTATCATTGATAGAACTCTATCTGGCGTTGCTTCCCTTGTTCGCAAATCTAAGGCGGACGTAGATGCTTCTGAGCGGTCTCTATCGGCTAGTCAAGAGCAGCTTAATGGTTTGAAATGGGTACAAGAAGCCGCTAAAGAATTCAAAGACATCGAACAACTTACTGACAGCATAGAATCGAACGATAAAAAAATAAAAGACATCCAAGAACTTATCTCACAAATATCTAAAGCAAATAAAAAGACTGCTATCAAAGAAGACTTTGAAAACGATTTGAACGCCATCATGATTCTTTCCCAGTCCATGGATGATACGAGGATAGCTGAGCTGTCTGAGATTATTCTGGAGCGTAAAGAGTTATCGGTTGAAATCGAATCCTATTCCACACGGCTCAGTGTTTTAGAATCAGAACTTGATGAGATAAAAATATGTCCGACCTGCCAAAGACCCCTGTAGCGGTTCTGGTATCCGATATTCATCTATCCGATAAACCACCGACGTTTCGTAGCACAGAGCCGGATTGGTTCGCTGCCATGGCTAGACCGTTAAAGCAGCTTAGATATAGGGCCCTTGAACTCAACGTTCCTATAGTGTGTGGTGGCGATGTGTTCGACCGTTGGAACAGCTCTCCTCAGCTTATTAATTTTGCTATGGATAACCTACCTGAGATGTACTCGGTAGCGGGCCAGCACGACTTACCGCACCACCAGTATTCATTAATACAAAAATCTGCTTATTGGACACTCTGTAAAACTGGAAATATCATAGACCTAAAACCAGAGCCTACTCGGATAGGTGATTTGATTCTCTATGGCTTCGGCTGGAATATCGACATTAGCCCACAGACTCGCAGAGACGATTGTATTCATTTGGCTGTGATTCATAAGTATATTTGGTCTACACGCAGTACCGGCTATCATGGAGCCCCTAGGCTTAATCATATAAAGGTGCTCTCAGATAGCTTAAAGGGGTATGATGTAGCCCTCTTTGGGGATAATCACAAGGGGTTCTTAGCTAGAACAGACAAAGGAACTATCGTATTGAATAACGGGGGATTCATGAGAAGGGCTAAAGATCAGTTGGATTATATCCCGTCAATAGGAATCCTGTACTCGGACGGCACGGTAAAAAGGGAGAAGTTGGACTGCTCCAAGGACTCCACTTTAATTACGGAACATCACGGATCAATAAAACCTGAGATTGATTTCCAACAATTCATGGATGAATTAAATCAACTCAGTTCTGATTCTTTGGATTTTGAGAACTCTATTCGGCTCTATTGCGAGAATAAAGAAATCAAAGATGAAGTTTATTCATTGATTACGGAGTTACTATAGTGCCTAGGAAACAACCAACCTATCTTCCGAGCAAAGAAGAAATCGAAGAAAGAATCAAGCAGCTTGTTTTTCTTCGTGACTCTGGCCTCGCAGATAAGATTATCGAATCAGTAATGCACCACAATAAGCCTAGCTTTGAAGAGGTCGTGGATGAGCTTAACTCCAATATGTTCTCCATAGCCCAAGAGAACCTATTTCAAAAGGTGGAGTCATGAGCTTATACCCGATTTATATTCCTACAAAAGGGCGACCAGATAAATGTCATACGGCTCAGAATCTTCAGAAACATCAGATACCCTTTAAGCTAGTGGTTGAGCCTCAGGACCTAGAATCTTACAAAGAACATTATTCCGATTTCTGCCTAGTGTCTCTGGATAAAAACGACCAAGGGATTGCATACGCTAGGAACTTCATAAAGAAATTATCTCAGAGTAATAAAGATGCTTATCATTGGCAGATAGATGACAACATCCGACATATCAAAGAGCAGATAGATGGCAAGTACATCTCGATTGATCCAGCTATAGGATTTGAGAAGATACAATCACATGTCGAACAGTTCACGAATATCGGAGCCGCTGGCATGTCTCATCTCGCATTTGCCTTTTCTAAGGAAGAAGATATTCAAATCAATCAGCAAGTTTATAGTTGCGTACTTTTCAAAAACGATAATAATTTGGAGTGGAGAAAAGACTGCGTGGAGGATACCGATTACAGCATACAGCTTTTGATGGCTGGCTTCTGTACTTTGCTATTCACAAGAATAGGAATTGATAAGGTACATTCACTATCCATGTCCGGCGGAAATACAGACAGCGAATATGCAGGCGATGGGAGATACCAAAGAGCCAAGGGACTCCAAAGAAACTGGCCGGGGATGTTCAACATAGTTTACGCATTTGGTAAAGTATCAGTCAGACCTAAACCGTTTTGGAAAAAGTTTAAGCAGCGACCTTTACAGCCCGGCGAAGATAGCCCAACCGATAGGACCCTTTTCTAATGAACGATGCAAAGAAGTACGAACAGCTCAAAGCCAATATCGAAAGAGCCAAGTCCGATATAGCTGAAGCAGAGTTTGCGATAAAACATGCCGAGGGTAAGTTGACAGAATATGGAGCGGAGAATATCGAAGCTGCTCAGAAGATTCTTGAAGACCTAATATCCGAAAGAGAAAAACAACAAGAGCAGTTGGAGAGCAAGTTAGATGAGTTCACAGAAAAGTATGCCGAAGTCCTCGGAGATTAAGAGCCTCCTCCAAAGAAAAGAGATTGAGTTCAATGCCACCCAGAAAATGGTTGAGACAAACTCTACTCTTTTCCAAGAGATGAAGAAACACGAAGAGAATGCCAAAGAAGCCCAAGTCATAGTCCAGACCGTTGCGTCATCTATTCAAGAGCAAGCTCATTCTAAAATCGCATCCGTGGTCTCACGTTGTCTGGATTCTGTATTCGATGAGCCCTATGAGTTTCAGATACAGTTTGAACGAAAGAGAGGCAAGACCGAGGCACGTCTTGTGTTCGTCCGAGATGAGCACGAATATTCTCCGATTGATTCTTCGGGCGGTGGCGTTATCGACGTTGCTGCATTCGCTCTACGTGTTGCCTGTTTAATGCTCAGCGTACCCGCCAAACGCCGAACAATAGTGCTTGACGAACCATTCAAGTTTGTCTCTATTGAATATCGGGATAGCATACGTGAGATGATTGAATTGTTATCCGAGGAGATGTCGGTTCAGTTTATTATCGTCACGCATATTCCAGAGATTAAATGCGGTAAGGTTATTGAAGTAAAATAATACCTTAATAAACTTTCTTTTTATTTCTAAAAAATGAAGATTTAGTGGTTACTGATGTCGATTATTATGTTAGGCTTAAAGAGTCAAGTTAATAGTTCTTACCAACAAGGATCAAATCAAATGCCAAACGCAACAATCAAAGCCTGGAACCTTCGAAGTCTCAACGAAGAAATCGCTCACGTTCAACAGCGATTAGAAAAAATGGAAAACACGGATGCTGATTATCGCAAACAAGTTTATCCCCACGTTGAAATCACCATCGAAGCACTCGACAAGAAATTGAAGAACTTGCGACACGCACGAATCTTACTTCAACTAGAACTAGAAAACTAATCAAGTAAAATCTTAATCACAAGGATCAATCAAATGAAATTCAACATGTTCATCACCATCGCACTAATCAATGAAGCAGCCGCCGCAGGAGACCTTAATGAACTCAGGAGAATCGGCAAGCGAATCAAAAGCCATAGCGGTCATATGTCAAAAGACAAAGCCTTCGCTTTGCTAGGCCTAGTTGACACAGTCACACAGCTAGTGTTAACATCATCTAAGTAATTATCACAAAGGATCAATCAGATGAATATTCAATACTCAACCGAGATGGTTCGCAATCATCCAATCGACCAAAACAAAGTCACAGGCATTCACATTGTCGTACACGTCGAATGGTATTTTGAATTCCATCACAATCATGTCTTCACTTTTAACTGCGATGGCCGCACCTTTGAAAAAGTGGATGCACTTATCGCCAAGATGGAGACAGCCAAACTAAACTTGAATCACTTTAAGAATTCCGAACACTGGACAATTATCAGCAAAGGATCAAACTAATGAATATTTCAAAAGTAATACGCAAACTGAACGCCGAGATAAAATGGATGAGGTCAGAATTAGAGGATCTTGAGAAACTTGCGAGAAACTACAAGTTCAAAGAATGCCTTCCAGACGGAGTCATCCCATCCAGAGAAAAGTCTTGGTTCAATGAGAGACATCATTACTCCAGAGGCAAACGGGATATGATGAAGTGGCGGTTAGATACTTTGGTAAAAATGAGAGATGAGATCAAAGAGGAAGCGGGGATTACTTTATAAAAAGGAACGTGCGGCACTTCACAAAAGACAACGGAGACCTTATTGTCCTGAGTGGGTGCCGCACGCTATTCTAACCGGCCATAGGGGCCGCTCCTTTGGCTTCTTTTGCTCTGAGGACATAATCTTCTGCCCAATGAGGTTGTAGATGAAATTCACCTTGAGATATTTCTTTCTGTCCGATTTCATCCCAATGCTGTTGAAGTCCTTTATTCCCGCCTCCAGTACCTGAAAGATGTCTATCCGAAACTCCCCACCTATACAGATAAAATATTTCATCAATAGGAATTAAGTCACCGGAAGTGTTAACTCCACTACTGGCTAATTGGATGTTAAACTGTTGGTCTTCCCATCCACTAGCCTTCTCTGGATAACCGCCGATTACCTCCAATACTTCCCTGCGCCATAAACTCATACAATGTGTATTACCTACACCGGATGTATGGAGAGTTTTGTCGCCTGGGCAGTAATAGTAATTCTCAGCACGCCATTCTAGCTTATCGCCTAAATTGTCTACTGAATATGAAAGTCTATGCGGCAAACTTATGTCATCGTCATCCCAGCGACAGAATAAGTCTGCGTCAGAACTTTCAATCATAAATTTGATTTTATCAGACAAGGTACCAAATCTGGTATCTAGGTTTTGGATGATAATCTTATCTTGATCAATAGCATCCGAATAGATTAGTTTCTGATCTGGAGTATCATTGCAGATAATCAATTCACGATTATCATAATCTTGAAGTAGAAATGAATGGAGTGCTTCCTCTATAAGATGCTGGTTTTTTGGACAGCGATTATAGGTCGGCATTAAACAAGCGATTTTCATTTTTGATTTGTTCCTATTTTGTTCACACAAAAAACTATACACATAAAAATAATGATAGCAACTTCAAACGGAAGTTGAATAGTTATAAAAATCGAAATTATGGAAATGTCAATCGGTTTCAATTTTCTCTGGATAGTTTTCTGTTCCCAGATGTTGCCCATATGGGATCTGCTGGTTGACTGCGATAAATAAGGAGCCGATTAGCTTTGCCATCCGACCGGAATCAGTATGCCATTTATCCATGACATCAACGGAAGGTTGCCAAATAGGATCTCCAGGTTTGTAATCATGTATCACTACGATAGCATCGTGTCGGACATTCAACGCCCAATCACAAAAGAACTGTATGTCTTGAACTGTATCATCTGCATCGTAAAACAGAAGATCAAAATCTTTTGGATTCAATAACGAAACTTCTTCATTCATCTTTGATTGATCAATGCTTATAATGTGCTCCGCATTCTGAGCAAGAGCGTCCGTTAACCGTCCTTGTAAGTTGCCTATCTGTAGAACACGTATTCCTCTTGCTAGTTGTGACAAGGCTAGGAACTCGTGGTCATCCAACTGTCTATCTGCCTTTCCTGTAAATTGAGGTTTCATTTTAGGTCTCCTTATTATCGCCCGCCCATTTTCCGATCGGACAATTTGATTCTGCCCACGAGGCCTTCTTAGCAAGAAAGCAACCGCATAGTGAGCATTGGTCATCGTTTCTGAATTCGCAGATACTGCAAAGCGACAAGCGGTCCTCTACCACTTCTTTGCTTGCACTTTCAGATCCTGTTTTTATATGGTCTTTGACCGCCAGTGCAAAGTTCTTTGCCATCTTTATCTTGGACGGTAACTTCGGTTTGTCTTTCT
>VMHT01039439.1_pt1 | contig 30123 bp, 43 predicted proteins | sample 4693611 | NCBI WGS metagenome assembly VMHT01 (sample SAMN12280063, study PRJNA550983) | marine metagenome | isolation source: seawater sampled from same location over 5 years 0.02-0.2 micron viral filtrate | place: USA: collected off the coast of southern California halfway between the port... ... | reverse complement strand
ATAGTAGCGTCAGCAAAATGCGATACAGCTAAGTCAGCTACAGCTAAAGAAACACCTCCGCTAGTTCCTCCACCAGACAATCCGCTACCTGCGGTAACTCCAGTAATATCTCCAGTAGTAGTGCTGTAGCCATAACTTTCTACTTTGTCTGCTATTGCCGCACTTGTCATAATTGAAGTGTCGTTATCAGCAAAAGATTCAGCGCTAGTTTGAACCGTAGTTAATGAAACACTGTCGAGCTTTACTCCAGTTGCTTGTATCTCTCCTTGAGTTTGACGCAAGTTTCCATTAAGTACTAGTCCAGTACCGACGTTAAGAGAAGAATAAATAGGACTATCGTCATCAAAATCAGTATTTAAATCATTAATATAATCAAGCCAAGCCGTCATGTGTTTATGTTAGTTAAAGGAGTTTGCGGTTCATACGCATACTCAACCGTTACTTCATTAAAAGCTACAGACTTAATACCTGTAACGCTTACATTTATTTGAGAACACAAAGGCATTCGACCAGGGCGCAAAACTACACGACCTTGCTTTGGTTTATACACAGTCCCAGAAGTAGAACTTAATTCAGTAGCGTCTAACGAACCTACAGTAATAGTACTTATTTCATCACCTTGATGCACACAATCAGCTTTAACAGTAAACGCAGGTGTAGTAAAACCACTAGAGTTCCAAAAATCAAAATCAATAATAACTTTTTCTATAGCCGCAGACGTTTTTTCAGGAGGCCTATACGTAGCTAACCAAATAGCGCCTTCAAATCTGTCATCAGTATCAGTTGTATGGACAGCAACTTCAGTATTGCCCGTAAACGCATCATTACTATTAGAAGGTCTATTTAAAGTTACAGGTCTAACGTACAAAGAATTATCAGGATTAGCATGTGTGTTGTATTCATCTAACGCAAAGAAACCCCAGTGATCGTTTCCCATAGGGATAACATCAATAATTGCAGGGTTTAATACGCTATCGTCACCTGGACCAAAATACAGTTGATGGGTCCATACACCATTAACTAAATCTAAAGAACGGTCACCTTTGTACACGTTATTAGGAACAGTGCTACCTACAGTTTTTACTTTGTAAGGCAAGCACACAGCGTTATGTGCGTGTGAAGGAACACCTCGCATAAAATATGCGTCAATAGAATCATCTCCTTCGTTAGGTATCTTTACATAACTAAACGTTTGGTCATCTATGTTGTCTTTAGTTGCGACAACAACACCTGTTTGTCTTGTTATATAAACAATTGCTGAACCTGTAACAGCGGCAGTTACATAAAAATCAGGCAATATCTTAGTGCCTATATATCTAATTTCGCCAAAACCAGGGTTATCAGTATACGCAAACCTATACCATCTACCATCAGCCATAGCTATAAGCAAAGAATCAAACGTTTGCCAACAACCAACTATAGCTAAATCAGGGTCAGCTCCTACGGCAATGAACGCATTCTCGCCATTGTCGTCATCTCGCCAATCGCTTATATCCCCTACACGAGAATAATATATTCGGTTACCGTTATAGTTAGTTCCTGAATCATAATCGCCCCAAGCCCAATACCTGTCACGCCAACCAAATAAACCCATAGGGTCCCAGTTTTGTGGGTACTCATTAGATGTTAACGTAGCGTCACCACTTGCAGTAATAGCTTGATAACCATCAGTTCCAGTGTCATCTAAACCATTAAAATAACCGTCACCACCAAAAATAATATCAGTACTACCTTTATATTGAAACGGCATAGAACTAATAAGAATTTCAGAACTAGCATCCCAAGCCGCTTCAGAATACCTAGCAGGCTTAAGAAAACACCTAAACGTAGAATGATCAATGCTACCTAAAGTGCCAGCAGAATGAGCTGTCTCATCCCAATAATACCTAGTGCCACTACCTTTTTCCATAATCATCAAACGAGCTTTAGCACTTGATTCTATAGACAAAGGCCCAGCATTAAAATCAGTAGCTTGATACCAAGCAACACCAGCAAAATGCTGATACGCAGAATTAAACAAAACATCCCCGTTAATACCAACCTCTTTTAAACAAGGCCGAGGGCCCAAAGAACCATTCTCATACAACTGCATATTTACGCAATCATAAAAATAACCTTTTTTAGGGCCATGATCAGAACCTAACGAATGCCATGGACCAGTAGTCCAATCGTCAAATGTGACAATATCTTTCTGCTCTGTAGGCATTATCCATGCTCCCAATCCCTACGTGTAGCTATATTTACAGGCTCATAACTTCTAGAAACATCATCAGCAAAAGACTTTAACTGTTGCTTATATTGAGTTTCTAACATTTGATACAACTCACTATCTCTAAGCTTTTGAGCTACATACGAAGAAGCCTTAGTAACAATAACATTGTCAAACCAATCAGGATTGCCAACAGTAGCACTCGTGCTACCCAAAACATCAGTAGTTTCTAAATACCTATGCTCAATAGAATACGCTTTATCAGGCACAGGATACAAATAAATAACACCAGCATGCTCAGTATAATAAGCAGGAGTACCCGTCATATCAGCCCAAGCAACACGCCTAGTCCATTTCCAAGTACGTTTTTGTAAAACAGCAGGAGGGTCCACTAAAGTAACAGATAAAGTATTGCGCCAATCAGCCGCAGGTGTATACGTGTTGTCATTAGCACTAACAGAAATAGTTTCTACTTGTTGTCGCCAAGGCCAACTATATTGCGACTCAACGTCTTGCATAGCCGCATTAAGAAAGTCAAGAATATTAGCATCAGTTACCCTGGCATCATCAGTAGCCAAATTAACTCGATTACGTATTTGAATAATTAACGCAGAAGCCGCAGTCATAATCCCATCTCTAATTCTATCCAACTTTTAAGAGCCATAATTTTCATAATTTGTTGTTGATCCTCAGTAAAAGACGTAATAGGAGGAAACCCAGAAACATCAATTTCAGGTTGAGGAGCAACAGTAGGAACAGTACTAGCAGGAACTACTTGTTGCATACGTTGTTTACGATCAACATTTTGAGCATTAGAAACATCAACAGCTCTAGGCTCAACAGGAACTTTCTTAGGAGTAGGCGCTCCCATCTTAGGCATTTGTTTACGTGGTTTACGATTGTCACGACGAGCTTCTCGAACCATTGGATTTTTAGCTACATTACGAGAATGTATTCTTTGCGAATCTAAATTACCTGCTCGTTTTTCTACCATAAAACTACCTTAGTACACTCTGCTACGATAGCCACCAACTTCTTTATGGTGGGCTAAAGCAACTTTATCCTCAGCTTCCGCCATCCGATCAGCATGTTCCTTTGCTTGATCTTCCATTATTTTGTCATTATGAGTATCTATCTCATCAACTATTTCATCAATAGATTTTCTTGACATATCACGCATTAACAAATACTGCACCATCTGATATGGATTAGGAGGAGGATCAAAAGGAGCAGAACCTACCAAAGTTTCTCTGCCAGGCCCGTTCCGCTCATCCCATATTTCAATGCGATTTAATTCTTTATTCCAACAAACCATAAGAAAGGGATCACCTTCCCAACCCATAGCTGGAGATCCTTTAGTTATAATATCTGCTAGATCATTGCCTATAAGTTTAGTTTCTCGAATACGTTTAGTTAATTCTGATCTGTTCATAACTCTCCTAAGACCGACAAGGAAGAAAGGAAAAAAACCTTGCCGGTCCTAGTTTAGAGGTTATTTACCTGTAACTTGTACCAAACAACGTAAAGTATTGATATCTGTAGTATCGCCCACTTCAGCTTCTTTACCTGTAGTGCCGTCTTCTACGAATACTTTAAGTTTGCTATTGGTGTCATCCCAGATAACACGGTGCAACGCAAGATTAGTTGAGTGAACAATTAGTGAATCTATTTGGTGCAACCCAGAAAACTGAGTATTAGCCAAAGCTTCTCCGTTTGTAGGGTAGCTATCATCAAACGCAATTTTTGCGTCAATGACTACCCTGTCACCCATAATCCTACGGTCTTCATTAGATATCGTTAGAGCCATGATTAACTCTCCGATAGGTCAGAAATTTTACCGTGTGTGTTTCTCTGGTCAGTACAGATTTGATGATACTTAAACATGTAAGCTTCAAATTGATCGTAGCCAGCAGTATTCCTAAGAATAGCTCCGTCATAATCTGCCCATTCCCAGTCAGACATTTCGTGTTGAACGATATGGCTGGTGTTAAGCAGGTATGCCAGGTTAGCTGGGCAATCTCTATCAGCTACAAGTGGAAGTGAAACATCTCCGCAATCAATAGTCAGAGCTTTAAAACCACCCTTAAGGGTAAGAGAAGCTCCGTCATTGAATCGCTTCATGCTCTTCAACTGTGCCGCATAGTTACGACGTACACCTTTAGTGGTGACACATAGGTTCGGGCTTTTGCCTGATTCTATGTCTATGTCGTCAATGACTTTCTCAAAGAGAGTGTCAGTTGCGGCTCGGTTTGTGCCACTGTTGTCGTTGATAATAGATGACCAAGATGGGTATGTGCTTGAATCTATGTTATGTAGCGAAGTACCAGCGGTCCCAACGATCTTTGCAAGACCGATAAGTTCGTGTGTACCTGCATTGTCAGCGGCATCTGCACCTGAACCGTCAGCATCTTTTTTGTTACCTTGCCTAAATAGAAAGTGCGAGGTTCCAATTCCTGATGTTGGGTTAGAGGTAAAGGTTACTGTACCTGCTGATTTATCAATAGATAAAATTTCAAGCCCAGCGCCTTTAGCGTCAGCGTCAATTACTGTACCAATGTCAATCAACATACCAACATGAAGTTGATTCAGTTGCTGTGTTGTTGGGCTAGTAAGTGTAACTGTTGCTGTAGATACTGAAGCGCATTGTGCTATAGCCGCATTTCCATCGTTAAAGATTTGACGGTTAATGTCACGACGTAGGTCGTTAACACCTTGTGTCATCTCTGATGAAAGTGCTCGCACAAATGAACCTGAGTCATTTACTGTTGCTTTCATAGCTTGTCCAGATACTTTGATCCGCAGATAGTTATAGGCAAGGCCTACTCTTTCTTCTGCATATCCCTGGCTTCCTGCCGTTGGTAGTTGACCGCCTTCTGCTCTAGCACCAACACCGCTGTTGCGTTGTACGTGCAAAGAAAGTACAGCTCGGCGACCTTCTACGTGACGTGAAGACCGTTCGATCTGAGCAAGCATCATGTTTTCATTATTTAGCTGTTCACGAGCTGGTGGAAGATAATATTCCTTTAGCGCCGCATCCAGCGTAGTAGTCGTTGCCGTCATTTGGCTAACTCCTTATATGCTTGTAGATGAATAAATTACTTCGTCTTGCTATCAAAGCCTGCTTTGATGCGACTTGGTGACCTGTCACCTACAACTAAATATAAAGTATTTGTAACCTAAATGCAACTATTCTTCAACTTGTGGAGCTGTATGATTAGAAAAAGCCGCATTAAGTTCCTCAGAAGTTAACACTCCATCGTCAGCAAATGCAATTGCAATTTTCTGTAGGACTTGCGCCACAGCACACACACCACTCAGAATTGCGGCCTTGTAAACTGGGATGCCGCCAATCATACTGGCTCCCCCTATAATTGCCATTACCTGTATTCCGAAAACACTCACAATGCGTAGAACTGTGTTTGCAAAAAGATTCACTTTTCTTCACTGTCCCAATTAATAAGTACACCAAACATGTGGACAATAAAACTTGCAATAGAAATGTAAATACCATATTCACGTGTTTCTCCTGATAATGTAATCAATACAAGGCCAGTACCTCCAATAGTCCAGCCAAGCATGGTTGTCTCTCGAATAAATCTCTTCAAGAATTTAATCATGTATTCCTCCTTCGTTGAGGGATTGATGGACCGCTTGCAGGCGATGAACCTAGTATAGGCTTCGGCTGTACCGCAGGTCTAGCGGCTACTACTGCACTTACTGTTGTTGCCGCCACAACAACACGCCTTTCTTCTACAGTTATGGTGCTATCTTCAGCAACATAATCGTCAAAACCACCATCAAAAATATTTACAGATTCTTCAAATTCATCTTTAACTTCATCCGGTGCTTCATTGAATAAAGCTGGAGCGGCTTCAAATAATTCTTCTAATTCTTCTTCTTCAGCTTCTTCAAAAAAATCTTCGTTATCTTCTAAGACATCTTCAAAAAATTCTTCAATTTCCTCTGGGTCTGATAATACTTCTTCCAAAAGTTCTGTTTCTTCCTCAAAGAGATCATCCACTTCAAGGTCTTCGTACTCGGATTCTTCCAATAATACTTCATCTTCTTCTATTATTTCAGGTTCTTGTTCCTCTTCCAAAGGTTCTTCGTCACTCAATTCCTCTTCAAACTCTTCAAGTAAAATTTCAATTTCCTCTTCTTCAATTTCTTCAAATTCCAGTTCTTCAAAATCTTCATAATCAATATCCTCCCATGTGATACCATTTTCCCATGGGACTAGTTCTAATTCCTCTATGTCTATTATCGGCATCTCAAATACTGGTAATGATGGCGTTGGGAGTGGAGATGGGATGGGTTCAGGCTCTGGTACTGGGGTGGGGAGTACCTCTGGTGGTGTGGGTTCTGGTTCTGGTAGCGGATCTGGCTCTGGGGTCGGCTCAGGAGTTGGATCAGGTTCGGGAGTAGGTTCAGGTGTCGGCTCAGGCGTTGGCTCTGGTGTTGGCTCTGGCTCAGGTTCCGGAGTTGGGTCAGGCTCTGGTTCAGGTTCTTGCTCCTGCGGAACAGTCCAATCTCCTCCAGAAATATCCATCGAATACGTGCCAACCGTATACTCATCAAAAACGTCAGCCTTAAGCACATACGTGCCAGGGTCTAAGGTTTCTTGTATGTAGGAATCCCAACAAAAATTTGTTCCATTATTGTGCGGAGCCGAATCATCATCTTCAAAAAGCAACGTTTCATTATCGTCATACAAATAAATATACGGGTCTGCACTCCCATTTTCCAATCCATGATCGTTACACGTTAAACTTGTATAAGTAGTAATAGTAACTTGTGTTGATTCTGCAATAACAAAAGTAAACTTAGGTCCTTCATCTACAGTATCTACAATTATTGTGCATTCCCAACCAGTTTCAGTTGCTGAACACACAGTTTGGGCAGGCGCAGGAGGCGCAAACCAAACAATTAAAAGCAAAGAAGCTAATAAACCTCTACTTAAAACTTGAAATAATTTTTTAGTTTGCCGGAACCTCGCCATACATCTCTTCCAAGTCGGATTCATCTAGATCTTTTCTGCGTACAACAGAACAAGATCCATCCTTTCCTAGAATAGATGCGGCATATCCTTTCAAAAAGCTTAGAACTGCGGCCCCACCAGATGCAAGTATAAGTTTCCATTCAGAAATACCCATATCTACAATTGAATTAGTGCCTAAAGTTCCGCCACAAGCTTGCAAAAACGTTGCTAAAACACGTTCTCCTAAATCCCTTAAATCTATTTTACCCATTCTTCATTAACGCCTTCCATGTGTTAGGTCCACATATGCCATCGGCAACAAGACCTTTTTTCTTTTGAAATTGTTTTAACGCTCTAAGTGTATACCAACCAAAATGTCCGTCAATACCTGTTCGAGCTGAAGGATATTTAGTTAAACGATAACCTAAATTAGCTAACCTTGACTGCATTAATTTAACAGCAGGACCTTTAGCATTTCTACGTAATGTAGTTTTCATAGCAGAAGCTATTTCAGCAAAAGCCCCACGATTTTGAGTCTTAGCTAAAACAGTAGCACCTACTTCAGCTTTCTTTTCGTCGTCACTAGACAAAGCAGGAGCATCATACCAATCATACTTTTGCGTATCATACCGATACCCGTACGCTTGATGATGCCACCACTCAGAAGGAACAGTCTTTTCCATCCCATACTCTCTAGCTACTTTATTCACATCCCCTGTGGATATCCTACCAACAATACGAAAATCAACAGCAAAACCATAATTCCCCTCAGGATGACTAGGCTGTTGCATGTGCCAAGAACCCTGGAAACCACCGCCAAATTTGCGATCTGGGTTCGCTACAAGGTTCGGGAACGTTCCTGCTTTATACCGTCGATACAAATCTTTTTGCTGTGCATAAGTCCTAACACCAGAACTAACAACAACCTTACCTTTAATACGTGGATCAGCAAAAAACTTTTCTAAACGATATTTCATTTTAGGATGCAATTCGTTAAGACGTACCCATTTACTAGAAGTAGGTATAGCCATTATTGACCTATCTCTGATTTAAGAAGAGTCATTAATGCGTCATCAGCGTCAGTAAAACTTAATGGAACATTTTCTCCAGCGTTAGGTATTCCACCACCGCCTACTTGACCGCCAGTAGCAGGAACATTTAAAGGATCATTAGAAACTTCAGCATTCCCTATTTTAACAGAATCAGAAGATTCCTCAGTAGCAGTACCTAAACGTTCAGAAACTATTTCATGAGCCTTAGCCAAACGTTCATTAATAGGCATATTAGAATCAACTTCGCCACTAGCAACTTGAATAAGCATCTTGCCTTGCCAAGACTCAGGCTCATAACCCAAATTAGTGACAATAGTAGTTATCTCACGAAACTGTTCACGCTTTTGTTGCTCTTGAAGCAACTCCTGTGTTTCAGCTTTATTTTGATTTATCTGACCAAGCAAACGTTCTTCAAACGCTTCTAACTCAGCTTTTAATTCAGTAGGTTCCATTTTATTATTTTCTCCTATATTTGTAGTATTAGCAACAGTATTGTCGTTATCGTCAAAAACTATATCCTTAGCCCAAGCAGTAAAGCCATCTTCACCCATATTACCAACAGCTAACGTCGCAAAACGCTCACCAGCTTCATAAGGATTATCATTAATTAACGAAATAGTATCTAACAACCAAGCAACAGCTTCCTCATCAAAAGACTCAAAAGCTTTTTTAAAAGGAGCTAACTCAACTCTTCGTTGAGCCGCTTCATCCCTTACTTTTTTTAATTCCTTTTCTATATCTGCCATTATCCTTGTCCTAACATAGCTCCTAAATCATCACCCATAGGAGCTTCCATTCCTTCTTGCATTATAGGTTCTTGAGGAGCCTGAGGTGGTGGAGGTATCATACCTTCTTGACCAACCTCAGGGACAGGAGCCATAGCTTGTTCAGCCATAGCTTGAGCACCAGCCATCTGAATATCCTTAGCTTGGTTCTCAGCTTTAAAGTTCTTATGTATCTGCACATGATCACTAAAAAGTTTTTGAATTTTTTCAGGTAACATTTCCCAACGTTTAGTAGACATAAAAGCACGATGTTCCTCAATATGGACATCATGATCATCATCTTTGTCCCATTCAGGATTACCTATCTCGCCACGAGCCATCTGAGAATTTTGACGTTTAGCTTTAGCTATCTGTGGAGATATACCAGCAATAATATCATCAGAGCCAGGCAAATCAGCAATACGCACATACTGAGCAGGAGACTGTATTAAACCCATTTGCAACATTTTGTCAGCTTGCTGAATCATAGCAGTACGAGAACGAGACTGTATTTCTTCTTCAGGTACTCTAACTTCAAACTCAGAAGACAAATCGCTACCTCTATGAGGAAAACGTTCAGGGCCAAAGCCAGCATCAACAACAAGAGTTTTTTCTTTCTTTTGCGTTTCTTGATAAATTTGCAAAGCCATCTTTGCACAATCAGACCAACACCTAGCAGTTTCTTTTAATAACCTACCAGTCGGAGAAGAATCCTTTTCCGACAAAATAGACAACCCAGTACCAGACTCAATATTTGCAGGAGCCATACCACGAGAAACATCATGAACACCCATAATGTCATCAATCATCATTGACGCACGATCCAAAATAGACTCATACCACGTTTGCATTCTTGGTTGTTCAAGATACGAAGGCAACTCAACACCATCAGGCCAAGGCTGAAAACCTGGTTTATCAACCATTTCCTCAACATAAGGCTCTGCACTAGCAGGAAACAACGCACGAATAGTTCCAAGTTCTTTAGCATGTTCAGCAACACCAGACCAAATACCATTAAGTATTACCTGTATCTTACGAACATCATCCATGTACGTAGTACCCCACCACTGATTTTCCTCAACAGTTTCACGAGCAACAGCAATCGGCAACCTATCCTCAAATGGAAACGGCCAATCACCCTTTTGCACTACCTTGCCATCAATAACAACCTGAAAACCACCCTTACCTTTACCCATAGGGCGTTCATAATATGTCAAAACTTTAGTTAAAGGAGGAAGAGTAGACTCTCCAGAACCAAAAGACTGATGCAACATTCTATGTTGAAACGGAGCCAAACCAGCATGAGCATCAGCCGGAGGTTCTTTACGCATTTCAAACAAAGCCTTAACAGTTTTAGGAGGCAAAGCTTCTACTTTAATGCACCAACGAGCAGACTCAGCACTTCTAGAACCTGGCTCAACAATAAACTCTGCCAAAGACAAAGGTTTAATAATAGGCAAACCAGTATCAGGATCTATTTCAATCATTAAAGCCGCAGTACCACCTTTACAAGTAGCGGCCATATGTTCCTCACGAATAACTTCCCAACGTTGATTACGATGGAGATCCCGCAAAATAGCTTCAGCTAAACGAGCCGCACGAACAGATTCATCATCAGCACCTGTAGGAGTAACCTCAAAAACAAGATTACGTTGCGTTAAATTAGAAATAATAGTTCTTTGATTAGCACGCATTTTATTAAACACAGCTTGAATTCTGTCACGATCCTCTACCTGTTCGCTAAGACGAGTAACAGCCGCATTCCAACGTAACCATTGCATGCCACGAACAAAAGCGTGATTAAGCCAATAACTACGCATAGGACCCATAACATGACGAGAAGCCTCATCATAAAGTTCTTCAACTGTTGTATTGTACTTATCTGCCATTATTTACTCTTTTTAATTTCCTTAACTAAACCTAATGCTTTTTCTGCTTTACTTAATCTTTGTTCCAAATTTTTACATTGTTTTTTAAGTTCTTCATATGAAACTTCAAGCGGTTTCCAATACTCTGGGCCTTTCCAACCAATTTGTTGAGCCGCATCTTTAATACAGTCCATACCGACATCTAAAAAACCTTCTTCCTCAATAGGAGGCCCACGAAAAATGCCAACGTCGCCTTCTGCTTTTGGCAAATAAGAAACATAGCATAATCCGACATTAGCACTATCTAACCCAAAATCGCCACCCTCAACTAATCTAAACATATTACCTCATCATATAAGACCAATTATCTGGTTCCTTATTTCTTTCTTCTAATTGCGCCCAACACCGATCTTCTAATGTAGGCACTTTTTTCTTTCTCTGTACATATGCTGGCATAGAACGAGTCATTTCCCAAGCATATGCACCAGTATCTACCATATCGTCATGTTTTGCATTAGGAAAATTTCTATGTTCCTGTTCCCACAAAAACAACCACGAAGCCCCTTGAGGAAACCAAACCTGTTGATTAGATATACCAGCACCATAAGGAATAGCCCGTTGAACTTTGTCACGATCCTTCGGAAAAAGAGGCCGAACAAAAAATCCGCCAGCACGTTGAAACAACTGAATAAGAGTCAAACCAAACGAACGTTCCTCAATTCCTAACGTAGTAACATCCCACTTACGGCACAAAGCTTGCGCCCATTCTAAATGGCGAGCTGACTCAATACGTTGACGATCCATATGCACCAACATCAAATTCTGGGAATCACGATGCCAATCCCAAATTGACATAACAGACCAATCAGCCCAAGTCTTTAACGAAGCCGCCAAATCAATAACACCAAACCGTACACAATTACGTTTAGGTATCATTAAATGACGGTCATCATCATACGTTAACTTGTACTGCGAACCAGCATCAGACCAATGATGATATGGAGGCGACAAAATACCACCAGCCTCCAACGACGGATTACCCTGATACATGGCCTCAAACCACAAAGGATCATCCTTACGAATGTCCTCAAGTTCCTTTAACGTCTTACGAGCAGGACAAAGCGCTTGCCCAGGTTTACGATCAATAACATCTGTGTAACCATCACGAGGATAATGATCAGGTTCAAACGCAATAGCAGGCATTTCTAAAACACACCAATCCTCACGAGGCACAGTCGAATTAGACAAATAGATCCTTCGGCCAGATAAATCATCTTCATGCCAGCGAGTAAACATAACTACTTCAACAGCCATCGGTTCTTTACGAGTCAACCAAACAGAACCATACCAGTTATCTTTTGAATCCCTAGCTACCTGTGAAAGAGCCTCTTCAGAGTTTTTAAAAGGATCATCAATAAGCCCAAAGTGATAACCAGTACCAGTAAGCTTCCCGCCCACACCAGCAAATCGTAATTCACCAAGCCTTTTGGTTTCTCTGATAAGTTGCCTATTTCCTTTAGTATCAACAAAACCATTCCTTTCATCTAATTGACGATTAATCTGCTCGCCCCATTCCCACGAAAACTCATCAGAATACGTGACAATAGCTTGCTTCCGATCAGGCCACCTAGACAAATACCAGCCAGGCGTATGCAACGTCGTAATCCACGACTTGCCATGACGAGGGGGGGCTGACAAGCCAAGGCGAAAAACCACTCGCTCACCCGTATCAGGATGCAAACCAAAAAATTCAATAACCTGAGCGCCATCATCAGAAGACAAAAACTCCCGAAGTTCATCAGGACCCTCTATGGGGTACGTTCCTTCTTCAGTTCGATAGAACCAATCAGCCACAGGACCAGGCCCCGAATGATACAAACGAAACTCGCACAAAGACTGTATATAATCTGATACAACTTCGACATGCTTATATCGTATCGTCTGAGGCGACACATAACAGGCATAGTCCAAAGGGGATTCCAAAGCAACCCTAGCGGACAACAACTGCTCAATGTATTTAGTTTCCTCAGGAGTAGCAAACTCAAGAAGCCCTAACAGCTCCTCATAATTAATGTCGTCAGAACGACTAATTACCACTTTGTCTTATTGGCCCAATACGCCGCAGACATCTTGCCCTTAGAAATATTCTTAGCATGACGAGCCTTAAAAGACTTTTGCCTAGCTTTGCCTTTAGCAGTTTTAGGGTTTTTACCTGCACCAGACACACCTTGCTGACCAAAACGAATAGTTTTAGTTTTGCCGCCCTCTTTAGCAACAACAACATGTGACTTAGTTTTATGACTAGGAGTACGTTTAGGCTTATTATAACCAGACACCCCAGCCGCTTTTAACTTAGGATCTTTCTTAGCAGGCACAACTACTTCCTTTTCTTAGCAGTCTTAGCCGAACGCTTAAAAGCCTTAGCAGTAGGCGCACCCTTAGAACCAGGTTTACGCATACGCTCACCAGAACCAGCCTTAATACGTTTTTTCTTAGCATGAATATTGGCGTAAAGCCCTTTCTTTTTAGGCATTACTTTTTCCGTTTCTTCGCACCAGTCATTTTTTTACGACCAGCCGCCTTAGCCGCCTTAGAAGGGCGACCCCTTTTACTTCCGTATCTTCCTTTACCATATGGCATATTAAACTCCTGTCACAAATACTTTAATAGTTGGTGTACCCGATGCCGCAATAGCATAGAGTTCTTCGCCTGGCTGAGTCAGCGTAATAGGTCCAATGGTTGCACCTGCCGCCAAAGTCAACCCTTTTGAGTCATCAGCAACATCAGCGCCACCAATAGTCATCTCAATAGAGCCATCTTTATTCTCAACCCAAACAAGATTAGGATGATCAATAGAGGCGGCCTGCGTAGCAGTCCAAACAACTTCCCTAGCTGTACTCAGCGCATTATCTTCGCCATGAACGGCCATAATTCTCCTTAACTAGAATACACCTTTTAGTTTACTCGCAGATTCGCTATGATCAAGCTCTTCTAAAATATCTTCCAACGGGCGAGCCTCAGTAGACTCCAAATAATCCGCCGCCTTACGCAAGATATCGGGGCGATCCAAGGAATGGCCCAACACCGAATTGCAATGCAAACACAACAAACCACGAATCAAATACCTATCACCATGCAAATGATCCACATGAATCTTCCCAGAAGACATATACGCAAAATCCGCATCACAAATCATACAACGACCACCCTGAGCAACCATCAAACGAGTCTTATGCTTCGCAATATGATACTGCCGACGCTTATACACCTTCCAACAACCATCACAATACGTCTGATTATCCTTAAACTCAGACTTCCACTCCTGGCAATACCTACAAAATTTTAAATTCTTATCAACAAAATCAGCAGTAGCCATAAACAAGAACATACTTCAGGACAAACAAAACGTCAACACCACACAACAAAAGCCGAATCTAGTCAATTGTTGTGTGAGAGTGCTGTTACCCATGCTGATGGTCCACACTTACACAACTACACCCCCTGTAACTTCGCAGACCACCACAGAGCCTTTTGGTCTGGGCGCAATTATACGCAGACACAGAGGGGCCTTTAGTAACTCTGTTCCTGTTCAACGTTGTCTGTCTTGTGAGTAGGCGATTTAGTAAAGTCGAACTTAGTAAGCCATGTAAGACGGCTGTTCGACTTGACAAAATCGCCGGTGTCTGCGGAGCGCCTGATCAGAGCCAAAAGGCTCAACGTGGTGGCCTACTCGTTACGCCCGTCGTGAAGTGTAGCCCTAACGTTTAACATTATAGAAAGGAAATTAGTTATGCCACGTCTACCATATCGGTCAGACCCTTTTCCTGTGACTAAGCAAGGACGTTTAGACCTTGCTAGCGCAATAAGGAAAGGTAAAGAAATAAGTAAGAAAGGAGAAAGCAACATGGTTAGACCTGTACTTGCCGACCACGCTGTAGTGGATGGTATTGCGTATGACTTCTTGGATCTGTTCGCAGATCATGTTAGTTGTACATGTATTGGTGCAGTTGTTAGTCGTGACGAAGCAGTTCGTTGCGGTTGCGCTGAGCGTGCCGACGATTCCTGTCGGTAACGATTTTGGGAGGGACTTCGGTTCCTCCCTTTTTCGTACATAACAATGTGTGCTTAACAATTGGAGGTTAATATGCTTAAGCGTATTAAAAGACATCTTGCCGTAGTGAAGCTCTCGCTTCTGTACGGTAAGCATTTTCATAACCACGAACTCGGTTCGTGACAGATGAGGGAGGACTTAGGTCCTCCCTTTTTTGTACACACCCGTGTACATTCATTAACATTAGCCCCTGCGGAACGGCAAGGGTTTGGGCGCAAGTATACCGGCAAGCCGGTGGCGCTGTTTCCAAACCCACATGCCGTTGCAGTACGGCTATTCAATAGAAAGGTAATACATGGTATATAAAACATATGATGGTGGAACTGAAACGCCACCCGACGAAGCTTTTGCTAACTTCTCTCAAGAGGTCATTGCATCGTTGTCAGCTCTTCACGGTTTTGCAGATCGTGACTCTGGCGACCCTGTACGTTATGGTCCTTATAACGAGATGATGTCAAACAAAGGCTTATTGTTCGGCAGAACATGGGTCACGCAAGCTGATAAGCTTGGTAAAGACATGAGTTATTACGATAACAATGGTCTTATCAATCGCAACTTCACTGACGATGATCCCGTCAAGAATTTCTGGATTGATCAAGTCTCAGTTAGTTTCGAGACTATCGACATGTCAGAAGTTGTTGGCACTCTGTTAGGTTATCAGTTACGAGTTATTGACTACTGGCACTTTGTCAGTGGTCAAGCTCCAGAGTATCGTGGCAAAGCAATCATTGTTGCTCGTATTTACGAGAACGATGGCAAAGCTTTTAACCACCCACTCTACGATAACCTTGGAAGTGGCACTATCAAGATGGACCGTCAAGGTCGACCACATAAATACGTTTTTGAGCCTATTGGCTTCAGCAACATTGTTGCTGGTGATCACTGGCTCAACGTATTCGTCAGGCTTAGTCAGAATTACATGGCTTGTGTTTATCGCAACCAAAAGCAATCACGTGACGAAACCTTGTGGGATACCGATGACACTCAATCCAAGTTGATTGAGTCCGGCTTGTATCAGTTGACAAATGACTTCTTTATTGACGAATCGAAAGATGTCAAGAAAGAAACTCGCAAAGTAATTACCTCCAAAGGTAAGAAACGTGAGACTAACCGTATCCATCAAGACATTGACGAGGAATTGTCCATAGCTAAGCTTATGGAGGAAGACTGGTCATGACGGAATCAGGGAGGGCTTCGGCTCTCCCTCTTTTCGTTACAACAAGTAATAGAAATAAAAAAGTAGTGTAAATAAAAGAAAGGATAATGTATGAAACCATTAGTATTTAAAAATCGTGACGGCAAAGTTGGCAGGTATGTCAACTGCAAATGCCCCAAGGGTAAATGTCCGCCACATATAAAACGTTAGCGATCTTCCTGGCCTTTCTATTATCGACTGCGTGCGACACAGTGCAACCTATTTGCAATCCGTACTGTGTCGCAACAGTCGTGAAGGTCTTCGACTCTAACACAGTACAACTTAATAATGGTGTTACTGCTGACGTTCTTAATTACAGAGAAATAAATGTAGATCTACCGCACGGTCAATTACAGATGATGTGCCTTAGATCTCATTTGGAAGGTAGAGAAATTACATATCTACCTATCCGTACTGATTACAGAAGTAATAAAAGAATTGAAGTAAAAAATAAAATAATAAATTGTAAAAATTAAAGAAAGGAAAATGTGAATGACAAAGATGTAATGAATCTAATTATTGCATTGTATGAATGTCGTAGTGCATTTATTAATTATTCTTCGGATCATTCTATTGAGAATTGTCCGCAAATTCGTTGGGTTATCAAGTCGGTAGCCCAGCTTAGTGATCTTGTGTGTGATGCGCCTTTAGAGGTATCTGCACTTGATCCGTTTTAAAAAATATAATGAAAGGATATTCCTATGAATATTGCTAACCTTATCAACCAAGCTATGTCGGATACTTCTGACCTGCCTGACGGTTATGTCCGTGGCGGAGATATGGAGATTGTACCTGATGTTGATTCAGACTTCTATGTGAACATTGAGTTCGCACGAGTTAAAGAATCTCGTTCAGGTAATCCTACTATCCTTCTAGGCTTTAGTAATGTGTCCACTGATGGCGCTGAGGGTATTGCTCACTTTGAGAACTTTACCTTCTCTACTTCATCTACTACTGGTACTCGAATTACTATTGAGCGACTAATTGCACTTGGCGTAACTACTGAACTTATTCAGTCTGGTGACCTAAATGCTATAGCCGATGACCTAGAATCCATCACTGAGGCTTCTGTCTATGTAGTGGATCATGAAGAAGGCACTGATGGTCGTATCTTCCCTCGTTTTGAGTGGAGTATGATCAAGCGTGAATCCAGCGATAGCTGATGTATCGTGGGCAGGAGGACACCCCATCCTTCTGCCCCTTTACTAGAGAACTATGTGGTTTGTTGCTTTCTCCGCATAGTTTTCTAGTAAGGCTCTCCAACTCCGCAATGGAGAGTCTTTTAAGTTCATAGCTACGCTCCCCACATAGCTTCGTAAGCCATGCAAGGATAGTAGCCCTAGCGATTATTTGGAGTGTTAGATATGCGTAAATTGTTTTTAATTGTTGTTGTGTTTTCTTGTTTTGTTTTTAGTGGTGTTGTTGTTGCAGATCATAAGCATCCTGATTTTGTGGATTGGGAGTTGTTGGAGTCTTGGTCTTATGCTCAGGAGTATAGTTGGCAGGAACAGAGTATGCTTGTTGAGTTGTTGCAGTTTTGGTTGGGTGTTGAGGCTGATGGTTTGTATGGTAGGCAGACTCATTTGGCTCATCGTCAGAGGGCTATGGAGTTGAATATTCCTGTTGTTTTGTATTCTACTGTTTCTGAAGATGCTACGTTTCGGCCTGAGGTTGAGCGTTGGCGTTCTGTTGTTGAGGATGCGATTGTTTCTAATGGTGGTTTGTTGTCTGATACTGCCAGGTTTTTGAGTGTTATTAATTGTGAAAGTGGTGGTGATGAGAATGCTTATAATTCTGTGTCGTCTGCTAGTGGTTTGATGCAACATTTGGCTAATTATTGGGATGCTCGTAGTGAAACTGCTTTGGGTTATGTTGCGAGTCCTTTTGATGGTGAGGCTAATATTAGGGTTTCTGCTTGGCTTATTTATAGGGCTACTGGTGGTGGTTGGAAGCATTGGGTGTGTGTATGAATTTTGATGATTTTGTGAAGCAACCTAAGCGTGTTGGTTATAGGAAGGCTAAGTTTTGGGTGAAGTGTTTGGATTGTCGTGCTATTTATTCTGATCGTGTTTTTAGAGATTATCCTGATTGTAAGTTTTGTGGTGGTGCGAATTGGTCGAATAGTTATTAGACAAAAGTTTTTGGGTACTAGGTAGGCCTCCAATAGTTAACACACTACCTAGTACCCTTATTATTATTATTATTTTGTCTATTTATTATTATTATTATTACTATTGGTACTGTTTGTGCTGGTCAGAGGGTTTCTGTGGTGTAGACAAAAGTTGATATTTTTTTGGTGATTGTGTTATGTTTTATGTCAAAAGTAAAAGAAATAAAAGAAAAAGAAAGGAGAAAATGTGGTTTTGCTCGTGAATGATGATGGAAATTATTCAATTACGTTAACTGAAGATGAATTAACGTCTATTCAGGTGGCTCTTGCTGAACAGTTTATGTTTTTTGCTAAAGTTTCGTCTGATGATGATGTTTCGCCTAAAACTTATGGGAAGGCTGTTGAGTTGCGTGAAATGTTTCGTGATTTGTTAATCAAAACAGCTAATGATGGTAGTATCATAGATTTTATTACTAAAATTGATGATGATCCTGCTTGTGAGATGGTTTGGTCTGTTCTTATTGAAGATGATCAAGAAGAATAAGAAAAAATATAGAAAAAAGAAAGGACAAAATATGTCTAGTATTATAGAGCAAACTAGGGGTAAAAATATTACCTTTAGTGAGCTGAAAGAAAATTTGTCAGCTATTAGGGATGCTCGCCATGATATTGTGGTGAATACGAAGGATTTGGTCAGTCATGTACCTGGTTTTCTTCGTACTCCTGAGATAGGTGACGTTTTGACTTCGGAAGGCGTGGGTTTACCCCCTCGTGATTGGGAGTTGACTCCTCATGCTTTGCGTCAGTGGTGTCATAAGTTTAATGTTCCAGCTAAGTATATGTCTAAGCTTGTTGGTCATGAATCTTTTGCTTACCCTGAGTTGGCTAAAGAAATTATGAATACTACGAATCGGGTTGAGGAACGTGATGTTATGTTGCGTGGTTTGATTGATCCGAATGGTTTAGATTACTATTGCCGTGCTATTGTTTCTCCTAGTTACAGTATTATTGAGAATTTCGATATTCTTGCCGCTGTTTTCGAGGGTTTCAAAGCTGTTCGTGAAGAACATGGTATTGATTTTGAGCCTGGCCCTGCTTCTGTTAGCGATACGCAAATGCGTGCTCGTATTAACATACCTCAGTTGCATGTGGTAGCTGAGGAATTGTTGCGTAATTACACGTCACCGTTTACTGGTAATCGTGGCATTGATAACCCCATTGTGTTTATGGGTATTGAGATACGTAACTCTGAGGTTGGCGCTGGTGCTTTCAGTCTTGTGCCTTCTGTTATCATTCAAGTTTGTGATAATGGTATGACGTTGACTGAAGATATTTATCGTAAGGTTCATCTTGGTGCTAGTTTAGATTCTGGTGTTGTTTCTCAGCGTACGTTACGTGCGACTACTGAGTTGATTACATCTGAAACTATTGACAAGGTTGTTGAGATAGCTCATCCTGATTTTATTCAGGCTAAGGTTGATGAGCTTCGTGGTTTGAAGAAACCTGTCGGTGTTCAGGTTGTTAGTGAGTATCTTAAGACAGCATTTGATGATGATGTTGCTATGGGTATTTTTAATGACTTTGTTATGGGTACTGATTTGTCTGCGTTTGGTGTAGCTCAGGCTATTACTTCGTATTCGCAGAAAGATTATGTACCTAATGATGTTGCTCAGTCGCTTGATGATTCAGCTATTGAGCATGCTAAAGCATTAGTGTAGTTGTTCGTCGGCGGGTTTAGTTACACCTTTCTATTTCCCCGTCGGCTGGCAGGGGAGCGTTGTCTCCCTTCGTTTCCCTGCCATTTAAATCGTCGTGCAAGGTAGACTTGGTAAACGAGCTAATTGTGCGACATAGAGTGCCCTAATAGGTTAAATGTGTTTAGGATTGGAAAGTATACTTAATCACGTGTGTCCAGTGCCCTGAGAATCGTCGCAGATGGGTAAGGAGAGACTAAATAACAGCTCTAAAAGTTCTAGGCCCAGGTAAAGTCGCAAGCTTGCGCTCAACGTGACATGACCTGCGAGCCTAGTTGAGTGATGGAGAGGATGGTCCTATATGAGAATATTCCTCCGGCTGTGCAGACAGCAGATCTACTCATGTAAATCCACATTTCAGTGGTATTGAGTAGGTCCACACTCACATTTAAAATTTAAGATCGCTTCGGATCAAGACGCAGGAGCCTTGGACATGTCAGGTGTTCCGGTCCCCTGATTCCGAAGGAAGTAATAGGGGAATGTAACAAAGGACGGGTTAATTACCCATTGTGCATGGTGAAAACTTAGCGGTTAGTATCCGGCAATGCAAAGTACTGTACAAGTCTTTGACGCATATGTCCCACCGGAACCCAGAGTATCGTCGCAGATACATCAGGGTGGTGTCCCCTATTGCTTCAGGTATTCGCTAATATAAAAATGTGACATTACCTAGGACATATGTTGGTGTAGACCCTGGTTCTACTACTGGCTTGGCTGTCCTTAGAGAGACTGGTGACGGCTGGATAGCCGCCCATGATCAAGTTTCTGGCCCTCATGATGCGGCCCATTGGCTCCGCAGGCATTGTGAGGGTCAGTTTATTGAACTTGTTTATGAAACATTTTACATTGGGGATAGGACATTAAAGGCTGGTAACACTGGTGTGTTTGATGCTTTACATCTTATTGGTTGGATTACTGTGGAGTTTGATTTGTGGCTGGGTGTCCGCTTGTATCCGCAGTCCCCTTCAGAAGGAAAGACTATTAAAAATCCCCCGTTGAAAGCTATGGGTTTGTATACTCCTAGTTTTCGCCATGCTAATGATGCGATGCGTCATATTGTTAGACATCATTTGTCTCATAAGCCTGATAGCAATGTGTCTAAGGAGTATATAAAAAATTTGAGAAAATAAAGAAACAATAAAGAAAGGAAAAATTATGGGTGCATATAAAGATATCCAAACTGAAGCTGAAGAGAGGGCCGCTGATCCTGTGTTTAGGTTGGCGGTTATTCTTATCTTTGAAGACATAATGCAAAAGCTTATGGGGCAGATTACTGAGCAGTTTGCTAAAGCATTTGCGTTTCGTAGTGATCTACGCAACTTTGTGTGGAAGAAGGATAAGTAATGGATGTTATTGAATTGACGATACTTATGAAGTATGAAGCTCAGTCTAATAAGAATGTAGACACTGATATAAATAATTTAATTGACACTCTTCACAATGAAGATGTTTTTATTACTAGTAACGAAAGGGTGGTGCATAGGTATGTTCCAGTTGAAGGAAAATGATATTGTCGAATACCGACCTGATATAAAAGATTGGCGTATATATACTAAGACTCCTCATGAAGGTCAGTATGTTACGTTGCCTGATACGTATCTTTCTGCTTGGGATATTCGTTTGTCTGATCATTATGATTTGAAAAGAATTAATCAAGAGGGCGTGGATCGTATACATCAATGGGGTGATCAGCGTTTGTCATTGGAGTCTCGTAAAAGTATTGTTGAGAACTCTGATGAATGGTTTGGTTATCAGTGGTGGACAGGTCAGAAGCTTGGCCATGTTGGATGTGAGAATAAGTCTTTGTTTATTAACGACGGCACTGGTTTAGGTAAGACTCGTTCTGCTTTGTGTGCTTTGGATAATAATTTTAGGTTAGCTCCTAATATTATTGTCTGCCCGAAGGTTGCTATACCCGTGTGGACTAAAGAGATCGAGACTGTGTTCCCTGGCGCAGATTATATTACTATTGTTGGTGATGCCAAGGAACGAAAGACTAGGTTAAAGCATGTTGAGGATGTCAATTTTGTTATTATCTCTTACGATAACCTTATTAAGCATGTTAGTTGTAAGCATTGGCCTAATAGTAAGAAGCTTCCGGCAGGGGAACTTGATTTCCATGAATATAACTCGGTTATTATCGATGAATCACATAGGATTAAAAGCCCTAAGGCTTTGCGTACTCGTTGTTGTTGGACTCTTGCTGGTAATGCTGATAAAAGGATAGCGTTAACTGCTACTCCTACTACTGGTAACCCCGAAGATTTGTGGGCGCAATGGCGTTTCCTTGCACCTAAAGAGTTCCCTACGTTAACTGCTTGGCGTGAACGTTTTCTTAATATGCGTGAGAACTGGCACGGTGGTTTAGATTGTATTGGTTGGAATGAAACAGGTCATACACATTACCTTCAGATATGTGGGTGGCGTACTACCCATAATCAGTTCGGAGATAAAGCTGTTGCTTATGCTATGCGTGGTATGACGATACCTGAAGAAGGTCCGCATACTGTTATCAAGGTTCCTTTGAACACACTCCAGCGAAAAGGGTACGATCAAATGTTGGAATCCTATATATCAGATTGGGATGACAATATTCTTATCGCTAAAAATGATTTGGATAAGTTCACTAAGCTTAGACAGTGGGCTAATGGTAGACCTGTTTTGAATGACGCCAATCGTGTCATGGGTTTGTCTACTCCTTCTGCCAAGGTTGATGCGATGATTGATCTACTCGAAGATGTTGATTGTAATGTTGTTGTATTTTGTGAGCATTCTAAGGTAGCTGGCATGATTTATCGTGGGCTTGATGAGCGTTTGCCTCAAAAATTTCTTGTAAATATTATTACTGGTGATACCAGGCAAGCCTCCAGGGACCATATCATTAGGTCTTTTCAAGATGTTAATGATCTGACTCGTAAGATTCTTGTTTGTACTAGTGGCACGATGTCTGAATCTGTATCTCTTACTAACGCTGGTTTGCTTGTGTTCGCTCAGGAACCAACCAGCTTACAACAGTTCATTCAATGTCGTGGTCGTGTTCGTAGGGTAGGTTCAACTCATGTTGTCCCTGCTATATCCCTCCGAGCTGAAGACACTGTAGAGGAGCACCTTGCTTTGCATATGTCTAATAAAATAAAGGTGTATGAAGAATACTTTGAAGCTTTATCTAATGAAAGGAAATAAAGATAATGGGTAATTTAAGAAAGATAGGTGAGATACCTGTTGACTCAGGTCAGATGATGTTAATAGATCCTTGCTATATTCTGGCTGATAATAATACTAAGGATGAAAAGTTAAACAAGTTATATGAAGATGCTTGTAGTGTTTCATGTAGCGATGAGATGGCTGGAACATTTAACCTTGGTGCAGTATGTAGTACTGGCTACGGTGATGGTTCTTATCCTGTGTACGTTGATGTAGAGGATGGTCGCATCTCAAAGATGGTGATTAGATTCATCAGGCCTAACGCTTGGTACGAAGATGATGAAGAAGACATGGATTGGTAGTATACTCTAATCCATGGGTATGACGTTCGGAGCTTGGCTCAGATACGGAATTGAAGAAGGGTATTGCACATCTAACTACTGCGCTAACCATGACTTGTATGCACCTGAAGATGGAGAACTGTTTGGTCAGCTCGCTGATGAGTATGACGGTATGGATTTCTGTTGGCCTACAGTCAGGTTACGCACGTTAGCTGAGGATGTTTAGTGGAACCTAAGATTCTGTTTTATGACATTGAAACTGCGCCTAACTTGGCGTATGTGTGGGGCCATTATCAACAGGATGTTATAGCTCATGAACGTGAGTGGTACATCCTTTGTTTTGCTTGGCGTTGGGGTCATCAGAAAACTATACATGCGTGTGCTCTTCCTGATTTCCCTAAGACATATGCTAAAGATCCTGAAGATGATTTCCATGTAGTAAAGAAACTGCATGAATTATTTGATGAAGCTGATGTTATTGTCGCTCATAATGGAGATGCTTTTGATTACAAAAAAGCTAACGCCAGGTTTGTTAAACATGGGCTTGGTCCTGCATCTCCTGTTAATTCTATTGATACTCTCAAGCTAGCTCGTAGACATTTTAAGTTCACCACTAATCATCTTAATAGTTTAGGTAAGTACTTAGACATTGGTGTAAAGACTGACACTGGTGGTTTTAAAACGTGGGCTGGCTGTATGCGAGGTGATCCTGCGGCATGGAAAACCATGGTCAAGTACAACAAGCAGGATATTAATTTATTGTACGACGTGTACATGGCGTTACGCCCTTGGATGAACAATCATCCTAATTGGAATATGTATACCGAAAAGAATGGTTGTCCTACGTGTGGTCATAAGCAGGTTATTCGTCGTGGTTATAGACGTACTCGTACTATGACATATATTCAATATCAATGTAAGGGATGCGGTGCTTTTTCTCGTCAGCGTGTTGCTGAAAAAGATTATCGCCCTGGCATTGTTTAAATAATTAAATAAAAAAACAGAAAAGAAAGGAAAAGTTATGACTTACCCTATGCGTAAAGAAGAAGATAAAGAGGAGAACCAGACAGAAGTTCTTTCGACAACACTTGAATATGATCATGGGCAGAATCTAATTGTCCATGCTTATGTCAAGTCTAAGCAAGTTGAAGGCGTGGAGAATGAGCATAAGTTTATGAACAGTATCCTTGTCGATAATGCCTGTAAAGATGCTGGCAATAGCGCTTCATGTTCTATTTGGGGCAGTCGCTGGTTCGATAACTATGATGATTGCGTTATAGATATGAACGACAAGCTAGCCAATTCAATTAAGGAAAGGTACACGATTCATGAGTAATTGTCCTTGGTGTCAAGATACAATAGAAGAACCCTACTATGCGTTAAGCAGACTGGATAACGAGACAAGGATATGTCCTTCTTGTGGCGTAGCTGAAGCTCTTATGCAGTTCAAAAGAATGGAGAATAATGAATAGCACAGTAATAGAAAGATTCAATGAGGAAGGTGAACGGCTTAACCCAGCAGGCAAGATCAGTGTGTCCGCTACTGGGTTGGTGACGTACAGTGTTTGTCCTCGTAAGTTTAAGTGGTCACGTGAGGATGGCTGGGAGTATGATGGGCCTAAGAAAGCTAATGCTATGTGCCTTGGTTCGTTGGTGCATTACCTTATTGAGGTTGGTATACCTGTTATGGTTCAGCCTGAGTATGGTCCTATGTCTGCGATGGAGGTAGCAAAGCGTGAGATTGATTCTTGGATTGCGGCTTATTCAGATAATGAGATTGTGCAGTCTGAGATATATGAGAAGATAGTTCCTTACGCTAAGGTCATGGCGTTTAATACTTTTCTTTGGTTTGAGGAAGATAAGTTCTTTGATCGTTATGACATTGTTTCTATGGAGGAAGATCATGCTTGGTATATTGACTTGGGTTGGGAGCTTAGGTGTCGCCCTGATCTTATTGTACGTGATCGGGTTACTGAACAGTTAGGTATCATTGACTTTAAGACTGGTGCTTCTGTTGATCAGGCTCCGATGAACTCTGATTGGCAGATGCGTACGATGGCTGTGGTCATGGAGCATGTGTATGATACGCCTGTTTCTTTTGGTGGTCATCTGCGTATTAAAAAGATTAAAGACACCAAGCGAGCGAAGCCTCCTTATGTTCAGCTTAATGAAATGCGTTTTGATTCGGAAAGAATTAAGTTAGCTGAGGATGAAATTACTCATTTGTTGCATCAAATAAGTTCCGACGTGGTACACTTACCTAACCCTACTTGGACTTGTCCCTCTATGTGTAGTTTTTACGACGCATGTGAGGCGAAAAGTGCTAACCAAGATTGGGAATACGTAATGAAAGTTGATCACAAGAAAGGAACTTGATGAATGATTTGAAAGTATTCCTCCACATACATGGAGTGTTTGGTTCAGGTAAGACAGCGTTTGGTTTGTCTGGCCCTGGGCCTCGTTTAATAGCTGACGTTGAAGGCGCTAGCTTTAAGTCTAAGTATGGCGGAATAAAAATTCTTTGGGATGACTGGCATAAGTCTGGTCAAGATGACGCTGATACTGTTGTCTATCCCATTAAAGAAGAGGATGATCTTAAATGGATTATTGATTACCTGAAAAAGGGTGAGCATCCGTTTGAAACATTTACTCTTGATAGCTTGACTTTGTATCAGACAAAGTTAAAGCGTGAACTTCAACAACCTAACCAAGAGTTTAATCCTGATGCTGAGTTTACGTTCCATGCGTGGAATCGTGTGCTTAATCATATGCTTATGCAATGTGAGGATCTCTTGTCTGTTGTTGAACCTAGTGCTAAGAAACCTATGAATGTTTGTTTGATATCTGCTACTGATCGTGAGGCTCATTACATGCGCCCATTGTTGGAAGGTCAGATACGTAAACGTTTGCCAGGTTTAGTAGACATACATGGGTTTATGAAACTGCAACGTGATAAGCAAGGCGAGCTTCGTCAGCTTATGCAGTTTGAACCTACTGATCTTGTTGATGCTAAATGTCGTTTGTGGCAAATTGCAGAACAGCATGATAAAGGATACATTGTTGATCCTACTATTGAAAAAATATTAGAAACGCTAAATAAATAAAATAAACAAAGGAGAAGATTATGCCTTCATTTAGTGATTTACGTTCTTCAGCAGAAGAGCGGTGGACACCCGAAGAGGGTGGCGAATATACGACAGTCGTTGTTGAGTGTCGTGTTGGTGAAACAGCTAACGGATTTCCATCTGTTAGTTTGTGGCACGAAGTTGTAGGTGGTGAAGATTCTGGAGAACGTTTCTGGGATAACACCTACTTTTCATCTAATGGTCGAGCCAATGCTATGGCATTTGCGAAGCTTGAGGCCGCTACGTCTGTAGCTAACGAAGCTTTCTGGGCTAAAGATCCTGATGAAATGGAAATTGAGCGTGCCTTGATGGGTGCAAAACTAAAGGTACGTACTACCTTTGATGAGAATGACAGGGACCCACAACGGCCTTGGCTTCGTTGCACATACATGGCACTTAACGAAACCATAGAAGAATTTTAGGGGGATAAGGGAATGACACCGGATGTAGCGAACTCTGTAGCACAACAAGCTAACGCTAGAACTCTGCGGAAAGAACTACATCCGGCTGTCGTCTTATCTTACTTTGGTCACGAACCTCAGATAGTCGGCAAGATTAGGTTATCTTATTCAAGTCCCTTTCGGGAAGATAAGAATCCTTCTCTTGATGTCTATCGCAATCAACGTAACGAATGGCGTGTAGGTGATTTCGCTGAAGGATTTCAAGGTTCTTCTATTGATCTTATCTTACGTTTCAAAACTGATTGGAGTACACAACAAGCTATTGATTTAGCTCGTGTGTTGTACGCTACCCAGTTATCTAATGGAGTTGACTACACCACTCCAGAGATAATGGGTCGTGAATTTCGTTGGCCTAATCCTCGCCATGATGACAGGTCTGCTCGTATATGGCATTTCCACTATCAGAAAACTCATCCTTGCCTGCCTCCGGTAGGTTTTCTTAGGTCTGAGTTCGGCATCCATGTTATGCCAAACGAGATGGTGTTTGCACCGTACTATGATAAGTACAGTAGTATCATTGGATACAAAACATTGTCTCGTAGTGGTGGTAAAAGAGCGGGTGTAGGGTCCAAAATGGCTCTTTACGGGACACGAGATGCTTTGCGTAGATTGGAATATGTTGACGGGCCTGTCATCATGTGTGAAGGGGAATCAGATACTTGGGTTATGGAGTATTTGTATGGTAATGAATATGTTGTTGTTGGTTTCCCTGGCGCTAACCAAAACATTCAGGAGATACTAGGAGTTTACGATGATGATGTGTGGCTTGAACGTGACATATCTATTGTGTTTGATGGTGATGCCGCTGGCACATCTGGTCGTGCTCAGGTAGCTGAGTGGTTGCATCGAAAGGAAGCGTATGTTTCTTTAACTCCATTGCCTGATAATAAAGATGTTGCTGACATGCAGGAGCAGGACATTCGTGACTTGTTTAATAACTGGCAGATGCCGTATGGTGAGCGACAGAAGATTACAAAGATAGGTAACTTGTATCGCAGGTTAACTAGTGATGGTTCTCAGGGAACTGAGATATCTAACTGGGCTATTGACATTACTCGTTTTTTAATAGGTGAAGATTCTGATACGTGGGCTATAGAAGGCAAGCTTCTACCTACTGGTAGGAATGTTTCTATATCCTCTACAGAATTTAGATCTGTTCAAAAACTTATTGATTGGTCACAGCGTAATACTAGACAGTTCTTTGGTAACACTACTGATGCTCAGAAATTAGGGTCCTTCCTTCTTAATGAGGCTACAATGAAACCTGTGGGAAGGATGACTTCAAGAATAGGATTACATAGGGGCGACTTCGTGTGGCCTACTGGTTCTATTGGAGATCAAGAATGGAAGTATCTCCCAAAAGAAACTGGTTTAAAACTAGACAAAACTAATGTTATGTTGTCTGAAAACGTGCAAGAAGCACATGCTTTACGCATACTTAAGTCTTTAGTAGAGCTACATAAACCTGAGGTTACTATGCCTGTGTTGTGCTGGTTAGCTACTGCACCTTTACGTACTCTCTTCAAAGAGTATCCAATACTGCACCTGTCTGGTACTAGCGGATCAGGTAAAACTACATTGACATCTCTTATGATCTTTCATTTCTCTGGTTCGATGATCTCATCTAACCTAACTACTACCACACCGTTTGCTATCTCATCACACTTCATGGCATCCAATGGATTCCCCATATGGTTTGATGAGTACCGGCCAGGTGCTAGAGATGACGCTAAGAAAACCCTTGACCAATTACTTCGTGATACTTACACAGGTCAGGTATCTACCAAAGGAGCTGTCAATACTAACCGTGCTGAAGTAGCTCAAATACTTACTGACAGTCCCGTCATAGTTACTGGTGAAGATACCTTATCTGAGAAGTCTCACATAGATCGTTCCATAATTGTGAACATACCCATGGAGGGTAAGAACTCTGAGGCATTAGGTTCATTAGATTTCGAGGACACTATTAGTTACGTCTACCTTAAGTGGTTGCATAAAAACTATTTAACTAACTCTGTTAAACTACCTGACAATTACGAACTTGATGACAGTGTGTCAGGTCGTCAGCTCAATAACTACAGAGTGTTACAATATGGTTACAACTTGTTGCAACACTTTGTTCACGATCTACAAATAGATAATGACATTAAATGGCAACTACCTGATAAGTCATGGGACCTAATACTACGTGATGCTTCAATAGCTGACACCGAAAACCCTATACTTGAACTACTACGTTGGGCGTACGAAACAGAAACAACTGCCGTCTACGCAATAGAGGAAGAAGGCAAGTTAGCTATCTCTACCATAGAACTTATGCGTATCCAGAACGCTCCATGGGGTCCTAAGTTACCGTTACCTTTTGAGAAACATACAGCTTTTGGTAGGTGGCTTGAAGATCATCTTGGCGCTAAGAAAGAACGCATATTTCATATGGGTAAACAACGCAGAGTCTATGTTGTAGACTTTGATAAGGTAATCATAGATGAGTAAAAAAGCTTTAGACGATCCTAAAACTAGAAGCACTTTGTTAATGGCTATAGCTATGGGTAAGACTAGGGCAGAAGCTTGTGGCGATGCCAGCATTACTATGCAAACGTTACGTCGTCATGAGAAAAGCGACCCTGAGTTTATGGAACAGATGCTTGATGCCGAGGAAGCTTCCTTTGATCAGGTTGAAAGACGCATGCGTGAGATGGCTATAGCTGGTGATTCTTCTATGATTAAAGAGTATCGTTCTCTTAAGCGTAGACGTGAAGCTCGTGAAGCTCGCACCGCTAAACTAGAAGTAGAAACTACTCACACTCATATACTGGAAGCTAACGATAGTATTCGTGAACTTGTCGGCACATTAAAAGCTCGGCAACAACAAGCAGAATTGCAAGAGGCCAGGGTTATAGACGTTGAACCTAGCTAGCTAATAGCTGTTCTAATGTTATAGCTTTAGTCTGTGCTATTTGTTGTGTGGTTGCAGGATCAGTAAGGTTCTCTGCTTGCGGAACTGTAGGTTT
>VMHT01030341.1_pt1 | contig 30124 bp, 47 predicted proteins | sample 4693611 | NCBI WGS metagenome assembly VMHT01 (sample SAMN12280063, study PRJNA550983) | marine metagenome | isolation source: seawater sampled from same location over 5 years 0.02-0.2 micron viral filtrate | place: USA: collected off the coast of southern California halfway between the port... ... | reverse complement strand
GGATCAACGCTGTCTCTCATCTCAGTCAAACCTGGGGACACTCTGTTTCCAAAGTGCCCCTACTGTATTATTTCTTTTTGATAACAAGTGTGACTTCATAGTCTTTTAACAGTGAACCTGCGTATTTTAGATTGCCGTATTCGCCAGTTGCTTCGCTTACAGCATCATTTACAAACTGTAGCATTAAACCTAACTTGTTCTGCTGTTGACTGTGATATGCTTGGGTTTCTTTCTTTTGAGCACCAGTTTGAACCGCTAAATCATTGCTAATTCTACCAATAAACTTTTCTTGCTCACGAATAGTATTGCCTATGTCGTATCTTGCTGATCCGTTTAGTGCGTCTAATGTATCGTATTTGTCTGCCATTTTCTATTCTCCTAATTGTTATACTTACAGTATACAGTCATTCCTAGTCTAAGTCAACTATTTTGGTTAACCTATCCACAAGTGTAGATTCTTCACTATAGTTTGGTTTGTGAGTGTGAGGACTGCAAGTATGGCCAACACCGCACCCGTCCAACGTAAAAATTGCTTAAACCGCATTTCTGGCGAACCCTAAAGGGCAGTAAGGCGTCGCAGTCTGAGGAGGACCAACGCCTTACTACTGTTGATTAGGCAACTTCTACCTGTTGTTGAAGTTCTTGTAATTTGCGAGTTAGAGTTTCTAACTCACCGCCTAATCTACCCAAGTCATACAATTGACTTGTAGATGTAGCACAACCGTCAACTGAGTCTGCAATAGCATTCTCAATTGCTTCTGGATTACCTTCTTCAAGTGCTTCTTTGAGGTTGTTCAATTCACTATCTAAACTTTGATACCAAAATGTGCTGTCTACAATACTTTGGATGTTTTCAATAGTAGTAATTGCCGTTTTAGCGACAGTAGTGTGTTTATCTTGTTGCATTTTGTTCTCCTATGTGTTAATGCCTTATTGTTCTTATAGTATACAGTCATTCTTGACCAATTGCAAGTATTTTGGATGAATTACTCGTTGTCTGTGTGTGGTTCTAAGTGTAGGTCACTTTCTTCACAAAAACCGCACACTGGTTGAGGTCCACCCAAACTGTGCTCCGTGTCTACCATGGTAACAAACCATTCTCTGTCTTGGTTGTCATTACCACATACTACGCATTCTAAAAAATTTGCCATTTTATTCGTTGCCTGTGTGTAGTTCTTGGTCAATCCAAGCTCTAACTTCATCTGTTCTTTTGATGTTTTGGATTACGGCATTTGAGTCTGTGTCCCATATGATTGACACAGGTGCGCCACTGTATGAGTTTACATCTGCAAATGAATTTTCAAGATCCAAACTGCCTATGTTGATTAGTTCACGCATTTCTGCCGCCGTTGCTATTGTTTTCTTCTGCATATCTATCTCCTATTGTTAATAATGCCTTATTGTTCTTATAGTATACAGTCATTCTACCCTAGAGTCAAGCTATTTTGGTAAAATAACCACTTTTTAACCGTCTTTTTTGCTTTATGTATAAATACTTATGTAAAACAACAAAGGAGTAATACACATATGAATCCAAAGATTATAAAAACATCACCCAGCACCGCTGGACATGACCCAAAGAATCCATTAATGGATATCCATCCTGATGACTCAGTATGGTATTTTGAACAGTTGATTGACTATGCAAGTTTCATCAGTGATCAAGGACAGGTCAAAGAAATAGCTTGGGAACAACTACAGAAACGCAGACCCAAACATCTAAGCAAAAGCAAAAATGGACCACCAAATTCAATACTCACCATAGTATTAGGATTGTTAACAAATTATTACAACGTAACAAAAAAGTATGGCCATTGTCGTATTTCAAAAAAGCAACAAGATGACTTGGAATTTATTTCAATGTTTTTTCATGCTTGTGATCAAAATCGCTTTCCAGTTATACAATGGCAACAGGCATTATTCGCAATGGACGGAGGAACTACGTTTTGAAAATCAACCGTATAACATGCGCCAGATGGGGCAAACTATACTCAGCTTTTCAAGTTGAAAGACTCTACGCAGAATGTAGAGCATGGATAGACTTTGATGAGTTTCATGTGTTTACTGATCAAAAGGACCAACTACATCCTAACATCACAACACATCAAATACCACAAACAGAAGCATATCGCAGTTGGTGGTCAAAGATGTTGCAGTTCAAAACATTTACACAAGGCACAACACTATCATTAGACATTGACATGCACATTAGAGATAGTGTTGAATTTCAGTTTTCAAAAGACTATCTGTTGATGCAGTTAGATCCTTTGGCACAGTATATGCCACATAAGAATGTAAAATATGTAAACAGCTCAGTGATTACATACGAAGGCAACTTTAGTTGGGTGCATGACAAGTATTTTAGTGAATGGGCAACCAATCATAAAAAATACAGAGGTGACCAAGAATTTATGTGGGGCGAATACGAAGAAAACATTCGTTACCATCCACCAGTGTTTGAAAGTTACAAATGGGAATCACGTGAACGTGGTTATGCAATCAAACCACTTGTAAACTTTCATGGACATGATGTGAAAGGTATTGTAGGATGAGCTATTGGGCCAGTAAACAAGCACATGGATTTCCAACATGGGGGTGGTATATTCAAAAACCAGGCATCACCAACAATAAAATCCTTTTTGAAAACTTTGAAGCATGTGATGACATATCAAAAACAGACGGATCTAGAATGTTAATGAAATTTGGTAATGAATTTGGTCCTAGATGCGACAGACCATTTCAACATCCTAAAAATTGTCCACATGACAATTGGTATCATTGGGACAATCCTGAACTACCACAGTTTTTATGGAAGTTTGGACATAATCCTACTGGTGCAAAGGATTGGATACGTTGGATCAAAGGAGATATGCTTACACAAGGTCAACAATTTGCAGAAGTAGACCATGAACATCGCATAAACAGAATTTTAAGTAAACTTACAACAGGTCTTACAAAAGATTGGAAAACTATAATTCAAATACATGCCTGTCAAGTGTCTAGACCCAAACATGCACTGATATGTCCTGTGACAGCACCTAATTTTGTTCACTACTATGCAACAACACAACATGATTGGATTAAGAAAGTATCTAAAGGACTAGAACGTCAAGGTTATACTTGGGAAGTAAGACAAAAACCAGGTAGAACACAACGTATGAACAACCAACTGACTGATCAATTGCTTACAGGACAATATGGTATAACAGTTAGTCAACATAGTGTTGCCGCAATGGAAAGTGCCATAGCAGGTATACCGCCTGTGGTAACAGGACCACATCCAACAGGTATGTTAGGCACACCTTGGACGGAATTTGAATATGGACATGTTCGTCCTATATATAAATCAGATGTTGAACAAAGATGCCTTTTGTTGTTGGGTAGCGTTAGACATAAAAAAGAAATATTTACAGGAGAATGGCAATGAGACCAAGACAGTATGATCCAAAGGTAGCTCTATGGAGAAGAAAATACTCCAACACAAGAGCACTGGCGAGATACAGAAAAGAAGAATGGGCGTTTACATTTGAAACATGGGATGACATGTGGGAAACAAGTGGTGTTAAAGAACATAGAGGCAATAAACCACATCAGTATTGTATGGTAAGACTTGATCCTATAGAAGCATGGGGACCACACAACTGTATTATAGTTGGTAGACGTATGCATCTAAAAAAACAGGCATATGAAACTATGCACAACTTTCCTAAAATGCCTTGGGAGGAGAAGCACGGTGTCTAGTTTGTATACAAGTTTAAGAAAAAGCTATTTGACAGAATGGCGTGTTTGGTATCGTATGCATCAATTGGTATACGATGAAAAATGGAAAAAAGATTGTTATGTTGACATTGAAGTATGTGAAGAATGGCATGACCAAGAAGGTTTTATCAATTGGTTTGATCATATAGGACCACGTCCTGCCAACTGTGAGATACAAGAACGTATCAACAAGTTTGATAATTTTGCTCCAGGCAATGTTAGATGGAGCACCGCTAAAAGAATGAACAACAACAAAAGATGGGACCATACACACAGTGACAGAAAATACTATAGAAAAATAGCAAATGAAAATGGTATAAGTGTTAGAGCATTCAACAGTAGAATATATTGTGGTTGGGATATCAAAGATGCGGCAACTTTGCCTATATTAAAAAATGTGCCCTACAAAAAAAGGATTATAGAATGAAACCAACTTTTGATGCCTATACAGAATTAGTAGAAGTAATAAAGTTCTGCAAGGCCGCAGATAAATTTATAGAAAACTTTGACAAGAATCACAAAGTGTTGGTAGAACAATATAATTTGTTAAACACAAGGGTTCATAGACTAGAAGAAACTATGTTAAGTGTAGAACAGATGATGTATAAACAAAAGGAACAGATAGATGCAATTACCAGAAAGAAATGACACTTTTTTAGTGCCAACATTAACAATAGCAGGATCAATTATTTTAGCAGGTGTAGTATTCAATCAAATTAGTGGTTGGTATAGTATATTGGCAACAATTTTATTATTTTTAGGACACTCACAAGAATACAAACATTTGTGGTTACTTCCAAAGGTAAAAAATGATAGCACATCTACTAGGTAACGGCAACAGTAATAAATTTTACACTAAAACACAAGGCACGGTGTATGCCTGTAATTGGCCTACACATGAATTTATGTATGACTATCTTTGTATGATAGACGGACTTGCAATTAAATATATTCATAAGAATCACATAACACCTAAGGTGCCTATACTATGCACACAAAATTGTAAGGAATACCAAATTAGAAAACAATTAGACTGGGACGTAAGAAGCGTTTTTACAACTACAAATAGACCAAGATTCAATAGTGGACATCACACAGTGAAATATATCTGTGAACAAAAACATCCACCCCTAGGTATACATCTATGGGGAATGGACAGTATGTATTCAAAGGATCTATCAAGTCAAATGGACGAACATGTTCCAAGAAACAATCGCCCACCTTTGAATAACCAATGGCATCCGCATTGGATTGAATTATTTACAGCAAACCCTAATATTTTATTTACGGTTCATATACCCAAAGGAGAAAGTCTAAGTGTCAAAGCAAAAAACCTACAAGCAGAAACTCACTAAATGGATTGACAGCGTTCTTACTATTTCTAGAGCAGAAATAGGTGGTATGCCTATATGTCCTTTTATAAAACAGTATAGAAACAAGATACACATAGTAGAAACAACTGCACCAATGACTATTGCTAAAAATTTTGCTGATCTAAAAGAAACATTAGATATAGAAGCTTGTATACTATATGGCAAACGATATAGTTTTGAAAAATTGCACAAGATATGCAACAGGATCAACTCACTGTATAAAACAAAGAATGTTGTATGCCTAGCAATGCACCCTGACTCAGAAGAACCGCCATTAGCGTTAGAATATAACTTTGAATACCCTATTCTTATACTACAACGCAAGAACACATTGGAAGATGCAAGAAATCGCCTTCAAAATACGGATTACTACACATTTTTTCAAGATAGTGCTAAATAAGTATAGTAGATTAAAACCAAGGAGACAAAATGACAGTTACTCTTAGACAAACGGCCCAAACAGGAGCAACCAACAAAGGTAGTGCTCTTACATTTGCAGAACTTGATGCAAACTTTGTGGACCTATTAACAAACAAAATTCAACCACTACAAATTGTTGGTGACTCAGGAGATGTAACTCTTGGTGAGGCACTATCAGCAGGTAGATTAGTAATAAACGGAGCAGGCAATATTGCTGTAGCGGCAACAGAAGATTCAGCAGGTAATGCCACACTTACTATCACTGGCACAGACAGTGAAGGTATCAGTGCTATTGCGGCAGGAACAGGTATTAGTGTTAGCACACCAGATAGTGCTGGTAGTGTAACAATTACAAACACAAATCCTGTAGACATTGCCATTAACGCAGGCACAAACATTGACACAACTGCACCAGACTCAGCAGGCGCAGTTACAGTGAGCTTAGAAAGTTTGGTAGATGGTATTGAACTTAAAGATTACAAAGAAACAGTTCATGGGTTATCATATAACGCAATATTGAATCCAGATGTAGCAAACGGAAATGTTCAATCAGTAACACTAACAGGCAACACACAATTCAGCGGATTTGCAAACGAAGAACCTGGACAAAGTGTTACATTGATTATCAAACAAGACGGCACTGGTAGCAGATTACTTACAGAAGACTCAGCAGGTAGAATGTTATTCGCAGGTGGCACAAGCACACTATCAACAGGCGCAAACGCAATTGATATTCTAACAATATTTTATGATGGAACTACTTACTACGGTTCTTTAAGCACAAACTTTAGTTAAGGAGACACTATGCCTTTAGGAGCAAGTAGATTAAACACACTATCTAGAGTCCAAGCAGTAGCAGGTGCGGCAGGACTAACAGCAACAGACCCTAACGAAAGTTTTTATGGTTATGATTCAAGTGTAAGTAATTCATCAAGTGACAGCAGAGACATAACAATAGCTCTTTGGTTCAAAGATGGTGACGGTTCAACAGCAGGTGCAAATCTAGCAGATACGGCATTTAGGTTTTACCATGGAACAGGTGGCACAAATTTATTGAACTTTGAATACCAAGGTGGTAGACTAAGACTAATTGCATTAGATGCCAGTGTTGCTTGGGGTTTTGATTATTTGATTGGAACATACAACGCAACATATGGTAATGGAACATATGATGATGGCAATTGGCATCACTTGGTATACTCAAGAGATGGTAGTGCTTCAACAGAACATGTTTACGTAGATGGTAGTTCTACAAGTTTTTCAGTAAACGCAGGCAGACAAAGTTTTACACCAAATGTTTGGCAAGGAACTGAATGGTCAGAAATTAGTATCTTAGCAGAAGGCAATGGTAGTAACAAAGTTGGTATGGGTATGACACAAATTTTCGTAGACAATGTTTATTACAATCTTGGAGATACTTCAACACGTCAAAAGTTTTACAACGGTGGAGCAGTTGACATGGGATCAGATGGAACAGGTTCAGGACTTGCACAACCACTTATTTTCCACACAGGTGATACCAGCAGTATTTTAACTGCCGCTGGTGATGGCACATTTGCATATGGTTTATCATCAAATGGTAGTGGTAATGATATTAGTGCAGACGACGGACCACAATTTGCATAAGGAGAATAAATGTATACAGTAACAACAAACGCAGGCGTAAAACAAGAACAAACACTTGAATTAGCATGGGTAATGGGTATCTATGATGATGGTCAAGTAACACTAACAAAACCAGATGACTCAACACAAACATTTTCTTCTTACTCTGAATTCACAACATACGTTGAGGAGAACAAATAATGGGATGGCCATCAGGAACAAAAGCAGGCACAACTAATGTTGATGCAGGCACAGACTTAATTGCTAACGCAAGACCAGACATCAAACAAAACATTGACAACGTCAATGAAATAATTGATCACCTAAATATAAGTTCACCAAGTAACGGAGATGTTCTAAAATATTCTAGTTCAACAGGTAAATGGGAACAGGTTCAAGCAACTTCATTAGGAACACAGGTTGCAGTTTTAGATGTAAGTGCACCTAACCTAGATGAAAACACCACAGTTGCTATAGGTAGTGCCGCGGCACTACTAACTGCACAGGTTACAGAAAACAAGGACCCTGGTGGTATAGTAAGTATTTCAGGTGATAGTGCTAACGCATATGAAATAACACTAGACGCAGGTTCTTACATGATTGAATTGTTAGCAGGTAGTTTAATCAATGCCGCAACTTATACACTACAATTAGATGACAAAACAAATGATAGTGCAACTATTTGGTCTTTGTCAGTTTCAAACACTGATCAAACCAACACATTTGTCAGCAAGTTTTATGATACTGCTGTTTACAGCACAACTTTAACAGTAAGATTTGGTTATGTTGACAACACTGAAGGCGATGGTAGCTATACAGGCCAAATTTTGATTACAAAAATAACGTAAAAACCTGGGTATTTCATTTATACGATAAATACTTGCGTATATACGACTAAACCCTTAAGGAGAAAATAATATGTCACAAGCATCCAATTACACGGAGACAAAGACACTGGACTTTTGGTTAAAGGCCAACAGCACCAGCACATCAGCACCAAGTGCGGTGTATGTAGCTCTCTTTAACACTACTGACTCTGCAGGAGCAATTGATCAGGGCGGTGTTATTGATAGACTAGAAGCAGGAACAATTACAGACGAATGCCAAGGTGGCGGTTACGAAAGAAAAGCAGTAACCTTTACGATTTCAGGCGGAACAGCAACATCAAACGCAGACGTAACATTTGCGGCGGCAACAGACAACAACTGGAGCACAATTACACATATTGCAATTATGGATTCAGATGCAGAATTTGCATCAGGCGATAGTGCAGGTGGTGGAAATGTTTTATTCTATGGACCATTAACAGCATCTAAAGAAATTTTGTCAGGCGATACGTTCCAAATTACATCAGGTTCACTTACAGTATCATTGGCATAAGCTGTCTTTAAGGGAGATTCCTATTGACAGTCTATGTTCAAGATCCGTTTGTAACTACTGATTATGTAGATGATGGTTATGCCACAGACCTATATGTAGCTTCTGGTTATGTAGTAGGTCAAATACAAGGTGCGGCCACACTTTCATCTAGTGCATCAGTAACAGCAACAGCAACACACCTAAGACTAGGAGCGGCAACGCTTACGTCTAGTGCGTCAATCACTGCCTCTGCAAACAGGATTAGAACCACAGGTGCTGATCTATCAGGCGCAATCACTGCCACTGTAACAGCAACAGCACAAAAAACAAGTGATATAGCTATATCAAGTTCGTTTACGCTTACAGCAAGTGGAGATAGAACAAGAATTGCATCCGCAAGTCTAGTAATGACAGGCGATGAAGTTCAATGGCAAAATGCACAAACTTGGGGCAATGCAAGAAGTCAAATATGGGGTCCACTGTTCAGTGCAACTGCCATAAGAGTATTGACAGGTGTTGCAAACTTATCAAGCAGTTTTGTTCTAACAGCAACAGCACAAAAAACAGCAATAGGAAATATTGTTGTAACTGGATTTGGATCACTTACAGCATCAGCATTAAGAATAAGAAGTGGTGCAAGTTCATTATCAGCATCATTTACAACAACACAAACAGGCACATCAGTATTACAAGGCACAGCAAATATCACAGCATTTGCAACAACAGTATCAGTAGGTATAAGAAGTATAAACGCAGATCCTGCGGATATTAATGCAAGTTTTGCTCTTACAGCATCAGCAGATAGAACAAGAAGCACAACAGCAAGTCTATCAAGTAGTGCAACAGTAACAGCTAACGGCAGTTTCAAAGTAAGTGCAAGTGCTAATCTTTCAGCATCATTTACACTACAGGCAATCACAGGCGCAATAGCAAGTGGCGTTATTATAACAGCAGGAACCTTTACAACTACACAATCAGCAGTAAGGATAAGAGGCGTTGAAGCAGACTTAAATGCCAACTTTAGTCTTACTGGAACAGGTGGTGCGGCGTTCTTAGGCGAATGTAATATAACAGCGTTCACAACAATAGTAGGTGTGTTAAGCATTTACAGTATAGATCCATTTAGGATATATCAAGTAGATACTGAGTCCAGATCTTTACAAATTGTTGAAGAACCACGTATTTATACAGTGGATTTTGAAACTCGCATAAATACTATTGAAAGTGAAACAAGAAACTTCAGTGTTCCTAGTGAAACAAGAACACTTGAGATCCAACATCTTACATTAGTAGATGTTGAAAACACACCAGTGGATAGGAGAGAGTAAGCATGGCCCACACATTAACAGGTTTTAAGCAAGACCGCGTAGGCGTTTACATTGAAAAAGATCCATATGCTGTTCTAGACTATAGTTTAGATTTTACAAACTGGATGCCTAGTGGTGATACGATTGCATCAAGAACTGTTACAGTTGAAACCATTGCAGGCGATGGTTCTGCACTCGCAGTTGATAGCACAAGTGCAACTGACTATGTGGTTACTGCTGTTATCAGCGGAGGCACAGCAGGAAACATTTATAATGTTGAATACAAGATTGTTACCAATAACAGTAAACAAGACAGTAGAAACATTAGAATAAAAGTATTGGAGCGACAAGCATAATGGAACACAATGAGCAAAAGAAGACAACTAAAAAATACAAGACTATAGATAGAGATCTTGTTTTCAAATTAGCGTGTATCCAATGCTCAGACCAAGAGATTGCAGAAGTGATTGGCACATCTGCAACAAACCTAAGAAAAAGATTCGCAGGCATATTAGAAAAAGGCAAACAAGAAGGCAAGAAGTCACTCAGACGAGCAATGTGGGAAAAGGCAATAAATGGAGATTCAAGGGTTCAAATTTATCTTAGTAAACAATATCTTGGAATGAGAGATACACCAGAAGACGGAGAGTCAAAAGCACCGTTGCCATGGGAAGATTGATATGCCGTTAAGCATGCCACAAAAAGACATCTGCGACAGTGATGCTCGTTTTAGAGTAGCGGTCACAGGCAGACGTTTTGGCAAAACACATATCGCAATGAGAGAATTGGCAAGATATGCAAGTCAACCAGACAAGCTAATTTGGTATTGTTCTCCCAGCTATAGAATGTCAAAAAATATCGTATGGGATCAACTTAAAGGTAAACTAAAAGAACTTCGTTGGGTAGAAGCAACTAATGAAGCAGAACTTATGTTACGTCTAAAATCAGGAAGTAAAATATATTTGAAAGGTGCTGATGCGCCTGACAGTTTAAGAGGCGTTGGCCTTGACTTTCTTGTTATGGACGAATTTCAAGACATTGAACCAAAAGCATGGACTGAAGTTTTGAGACCTACACTTTCAGATAAAAAAGGTCACGCATTGTTTTTAGGCACACCAAGAGGTGTTGGTAGTTGGAGTCATGAAATGTATACTATGGCAAAAACTACAGATGATTGGGATTCATTTACATACACAACTCTTGATGGCGGCAATGTTAGCGAAGATGAAGTTGAACAAGCAAAACGTGACATGGATCAAAGAACATTTGAACAAGAATATCTAGCTTCATTTACAACCTATTCAGGCGTAGTATATTATAATTGGGATAGAGAAAAAAATATACAACCACACAAACCATTAGACCTAAAAGAAATATATGTTGGACAAGACTTTAACGTAGGCGCTCTTGCAAGTGCCATTAGTGTTATTGAAAATGGCAAAGTATATTTTATAGATGAAATACTAATGAACGGATCAAACACAGAAGATGTTTGTGACGAACTAAAACGTAGATATCCTAACAGCAAAATAACTGTATTTCCAGATCCTGCAGGACGTCAACGCAGAACAAGTGCAGGTGGTAAAACAGATATTTCAATATTACAAAACGCAGGTTTCAATGTCCAGGTTAGAAATTCACATACAGCAATTAGAGATAGAGTTAACGCCGTTAACGCAAAATTAAAAAACACACTAGGAGAGCGATCCTTATTCGTTGATCCTAAGTGTAAGAATATCGTAAATAGTTTAGAAAAAATGGTATACAAACCAGGAACGAACATCGTAGAAAAAGATGGGTCATTAGATCATATGGCAGATGCATTAGGTTATCTTGTAGATTTCCTATATCCATTACGCACAGATTACAATGACAATACAACGCCAGATCGTTGGGCATTCTCTGGGTCAACCAGCACAACAAGGAGATGGAGCTAATGCCCTATATAAGAGACAGAGTAATAAAAGGAAACAATACAACAAATGTTGATTATATTGTAGAAGCACACGATGCCTACAAATACTATATCAACAGATGGACATTTTTAGGTGATTCATACCAAGGTGGTTATGATTACTTTATGGGAAAATATCTTGAACCATATTATTATGAATCAAGAGAAGACTATGAAAAACGTCTAAGAAGTGTAGCTGTAGACAACCACACAAAAAGCGTAGTAGGTATATTCAACAGCTTTTTGTTTAGAAAAGATATCTACAGAGAATTTGGATCTATTGATACAGACCCAGGACTAAAACCATTTATAAAAGATGCAGATCTTGATGGTAGAAGTTTTGATGCGTTCCTAAGAGACCTAAGTGCATACACAATGGTGTATGGTAACTGTTGGGTAATTGTTGACAAAAGCAATATTCAAGTAGGAACAAGAGCAGAAGAATTACAACAAGGATTACGTCCATATGTGAGTTTGTTTACGCCAGACAATGTGCTGGACTGGCAGTATAAAAGACAACCAAATGGATTGTATACCCTAACATATCTAAAAGTAAAAGAAGAAGTAATTGAGAACGTTCAATATATAAGAGAATATACTCCTACAGAAATCAACGTATACAAAGTAGACGGAGATGAAAAAACAGGATCAATTGTAGACAGTATGCCAAACACACTTGGACAAGTGCCTGCGGTATGTGTGTATGCACAACGTAGTCCTGTAAGAGGTATTGGTGTTAGTGCAATTGGAGATATAGCAGACGTTCAAAAAGACTTGTATGAATTAAGTTCAGAGATGAACGAAATTATACGCCTAACCAATCACCCTAGTCTTGTAAAAACAAGAGGCACAGAAGCAAGTGCAGGTGCAGGTTCAATAGTGCAGATGGAAGAAGGATTAGACCCAGGACTAAAACCTTTCTTACTACAACCAAACGGTAGTTCAATTGAAAGTATCCTTAGTGCAGTGGATAAAAAGATTGAAAGCATTGATAGGATGGCATGCCTAGGAGGAATTAGAAGTATAGAAAGTCGTAGACTTTCAGGCATTGGACTACAAACTGAATTCCAAATGTTGAACGCTAAGATTAGTGATTTTGCGGCAAACCTAGAACATGCTGAAGAACAAATTTGGCGTATGTGGGCAATGTATCAAGGCAAGGCATGGGATGGTATGGTAGAATATGCTAGAAGCTTCTCAATACAAGACAAAGCAAATGACATTGCTATGTTAAAAATGGCCAAAGAAGCAAACATTACAAATCCAAGTATCACAAGCAGAATTGATGATTTAATTTTTGAAACAATTACAGAAGAAAGTGCGGCGGAGTTAGCAATGACGCATCCTGTTACAACACCTGAAAATAGACAACAGCATATCCAACAGATGATTATGGAAGGTTTGACTGACACACAAATGTTAGATCTACATCCTGAAATAACACAAGCGGATATTGACACAGCAAAACAGGCATTGGCGAATGGGTAGATTTGTAGCTGAATCAAACTTATACATAGAGGGCACGGAAAAAAGAATCCGTGAAGTGTTGAGTGAATACAATGACAACATACACAAGTTTGAAACTAAAGATACAAAAGCGGCAGGCATAAGAGCAAGAAACAATCTACTAGAACTATACGGTCTAGCAAAAGCAAGACGTAAAGAAATTTTAGATCGTAGTAAAACTTTAGGCATGTATGAACATCCTAGTTGGGAAGGCATAGAAGATGGCAAATAAATTAAATGAAGGTAGTGAATTTACTATACCTTTAAAAAATCTTCTTAGTCTTATAGCATTCACAGGCATTGCTGTATGGGCCTACTTTGGTATAGTAGAACGTATTGCGTTTCTTGAACACAACCAAGAAATGATAGCAATAGAAGTAGAAGAAAATGACACGTGGATAGATGAATTCAAACCACCCGTTGAAGTTCAAGACACAATCAAACGTGTGAGAGAATTAGAACTAAAAGTTAAAGAACTTGAAGTTATAGTCAAACAAGGAAACTAGATATGAAACAGTTTGATGACTTAGACAAACGTCTAGCACTACTAGAACAAAAATTAGATCTAGTGTTAGACAATCATTTGACACACATGGAGCGTGACATGTCAATGATTAAAAAGGTGCTTGGCGCAGTTGGTATCGTAGTGTTTACACAGATGATTGCTGTTATTGCCAACATGATAATCTAATGGCAAAATATAGAGGCAGATCAGTAACACTTAACAAACCATCGCGTGGTGACGTAAAGAAGTTCAAAGTATTTGTCAAAGACCGTAACACAGGCAATGTCAAAAAAATAAACTTTGGTCAAAAAGGTATGAGCATAGGTAGGAACAATCCTACTAGACGTAGAAGCTTCAATGCAAGGATGGGTGCGGTGTTAGACAAAGTCAAAGGACAAAAAAATCTTTCGCCTGCTTATTGGAGTTTACAGGCATGGAAAAAAGGATTCAAACTGTAATGGCACGTTGGAACACCTTAGAAAAATTTATAAAAGAAAATAACCTTTCATCAGGCGCTGAACTAGGTGTATGGAAAGGCAAAACAATTACACACTTGTTGGAAACGTGTCCACACTTAACTATGACAGGTATAGATGCTTGGGACAGCATGGGCAAATGGACACAATGGAATCACAAGAATCACGAACGTGAAGTTCGCTATAAAACAAAAAAGTTTGGTGAACGCTGTAGACTAATCAAAGGCAAGACCACAGAAGTAGCAGATCAAATACAAGACTCTACACTTGACTTTGTTTTTATTGATGCGGATCACAGTGAACAAGGTGTTAGCAGAGATATTGAAACCTATAAGACAAAAGTCAAACCAGGTGGATATGTAATGGGTCACGACTACGATTGGAAGAGCGTGAGGGCAGGTATTGAAAAACATTTTGATACCGTAAAAACTACGAATAATGGCATCTGGTATGTGCAATGTCTGTAACTACCAGCGTCAGTATTCGTCATACAATAGGAGAAAAAACCATGGCAACTAGAGGTGGAAAAAAGAAGAAGGACAAAAAGAAAAAGTCAATGCGTGGCGGTAGACGCCGTAAATAAGCATTATTTTGTCTAGATTGATAAATAAAAGCATACTACTATAAGAGGGTAGGTGGTAGACTCAACCAAAAAGAAAGAGGTATAATATGAACGCAGAAACAGCGGTAAACGAAACAGAGACAACTGCATCTCCAAACGAACAGCAGGTAGCAACACAGGAAACTGTAAAGGAACAAACACTGACACAAGACGATGTAAATCGCATTGTAGCAGAAAGGGTTGCAAGAGAAAGAGCAAAGTTTGAAAAGAAATATTCAAATGTTGATCTTGATCATTACAACAACTTGGTAGGACAAGAAGAGGCACGCAAACAAGAAGAACTTGAAAAGCGTGGCGAGTATGAAAAACTGTTAAAGGACCAAGCTGAAAAGTTCTCAGGTAAAATCCAACAGTATGAAACAGAACTTCATTCTATCAAAATTGACGGAGCATTGCTTAACGAAGCAAGTGCCAACAAAGCAGTTAATCCACAGCAAGTGGTTCAACTACTAAAAGGCCAAGTTAAGTTAAATGAAGCAGGCGCCGTAGATGTTGTTGATGCAAACGGACAAGTAAGATATGATGACAAGGGTGAACCTATCAAAGTATCAAGTTTGGTAAATGAATTCCTTACAGCGAATCCACACTTTGTAAGTGCAGGACCAAGTGGTTCAGGCACAGGACAAGGAGTAGGTAAGCAAACACCTGTGGTAGAAAATGATGTGACTAAATTGGATATGAACAACCCCACACATCGCGAACAGTATCGTAAGATAATGAACGAAAGAGGTGTTCGTATATAACTTGCTATCATAAGGAGATATAATTATGGCAATTTCAACAACAACTACGCTTAATGATCTATATGCAAATATCGTTCAAGCGGCGGCATTCACTTTAAGTGAAAGAACGGTTATCCGTCCATTAGTAAGAAATTACAACATGGTAGGAACACCAGGCCTAGTAGCACAGATTCCAAAGTATGGAACTATTGCGGCGGCCGCAGTAGCTGAGGGCACAGACCTTGGCACACCAACAACTTTTTCAACTGACGTTACAACTGTAACAGCAAGTGAAATTGGTGTTAATGTATCACTAACTGACATCGCACGTGAAGGTGCCGCAGAAGACGTAGCGGCGGCGATTGGTCGTCAGATTGGTGATGGTATGGCAAACAAAGTGGACCAGTCACTTGCGGCATTATTTGAAGGATTTTCAAATACTGTTGGATCAGGTGCGGCAGAGATTACAGTGGACGATATTTTCAAAGCGGCCGCTACTCTAAGAAGCAACAATGCTCCTGGACCATATGTGTGTATCTTACACCCATTCCAAGCATTCCAACTTAAGAAGACACTTGCAGGTAACGGCAACACTCCAATGAACAACCACGATTTAGCTAACGAAGCTCTAAGATCAGGTTATGTTGGTCAGGTTGCAGGTATGCAAATCTTTGAAACTAACAATGTAACTGGCCCAAGTGCTGGTGGATTTGTTGGTGCGGCAATGAGTGCAGATGCTATCGCTTACATGGTTAAGCGTGACATGAGAATTGAAGAGCAAAGAGACGCAAGTCTAAGAGCAACAGAATTTGTTGGTTCTATGGCATATGGCGCTTCTGAGTTATTTGACGCTTATGGTGTTGGTATCATCGCAGACGCTCAACTGTAATAGTTGAATAGACTTTACTAACATAAAAGGGCGGTGGCAACATCGCCCTTTTTTCTTCGTTATCCGCCATATATTTTCACATTCTGATAAATACTTGTGGATAGAGAAGGACTCTACTCACTAGAAAGGGAAGTACCCATATGGCAACATTAGCAACTATAACAGATATAGAACACTACGAACCTGATATCACTGATTTTGGTATCCCAGATTTTGACGCAGAAATTACAAAAGCTCAAAACGACGTATTCAGAGATTTACGAATTAAATATTGGCCAACTGTAACACACGGACAGTATGACGTAAAATATTTGGTTGGCGCAGAATCAGAACCAGACGAAGATCTATATACCGCAAGTCAACTTACTCGCGCCTGCTGTTACCAAGCACTTGGTTATCATATCTATCCAAAATTATCAAAATTTGAAGCAGAACAAGATCTATTTGAAAGAAAAATGGAATTCTATCGTAAAGAGTATGATAGAGAAATGGAACTTGTTTTAAGAGATGGTGTAGAATATGATAGAGACAGTTCAGGAACAATTGAAGATACTGAAAGAGAACCTACATATTACCTACGCCTTAAGAGGTAGGTAAATGAGCAATCGCGAAAGTATAGCACAAAATATTATTGAAGTTTTAGGCGATATGTCACCGCCTCGTCCTGCTTTTATCAGCAGAGAACCTTTTGACGTAGACAAATTAGCACTTACACAATTTCCAGCAATACTTGTAACCACAGGCAATGAAGAACGTGAGGACCTAGCAATGGGTGGCGCACGTCGTGGTGTTTTACAAGTAGTCATAAGAGGGGTTGTGCGTAGTGATGGTAGAAAAGGTTTCGTTCAGTCAGTAGATGAAAAACGCAACGAAATGATTGAACGCATTGAAGAAGCATTAAACACAAATAGGAATAGAGACTTAAATGCAGTTCGTGCCGCAACCACTCATGTAACAAACATTGAGATTGTAGACAGAACTCCGCCATTAGGTGAATTTGCCTTAACAGCAGAAGTTCACTATTCATTTACACAAGGAGCGACATAATATGCCAGTAAAATATATTAAACTAATCAATCCAGACGGTATCAAAGAAGCAATTCAAGAAGACCGTGTGCAAAGATTTCTAGACCAGGGTTATAAATTAGCAGACTCTGGTAAAGAAAAAAAGTCACAAAAAAGTAGTAGCAAGAATAAAATCTCAGCTACCGCCCAAATTGTGACTTCATCACCAGAAGACGATTCAGAAAGTTATGCTTGGCATGACGATGAGGAACTAAAAGACCTTGCGCCAGAACAAGTAGAAATTGAAGATGAAGATTCTAACGAAACTGCTAAAAAGGAGAAATAAACTATGGCAACATACACAGGTGAAAACGGTCAAGTATCTATTGGAGCAGATAGTGCTGGCCAAACTACTATTGCTGAAGTTCGTTCCTGGACAGTTGAACACACGAAAGATGTGGTTGAAGACACAGTCATGGGCGATGCGGCAAGAACTTACAAAGCTGGTTTACATCAGTTTACAGGATCAATGGAGATCTTGTATGACGATACAGCGGCACAATTAGCATTAGGACATAACAATCCAGATGCTGATACAACTCTAAGAGCTGAGTTCTATCCTAGCAACGCGGCAGGTAAAAAACTTGCAGGCAATGTGTTGGTAACAAGCATTTCAAGAACATCAAGTTTTGATGACCTTGTAACTGCAACAGTCAACTTCCAGGGATCTGGAGCACTAGAAATCGTAGACTATACTGCATAGATTATGATTGAAGTTAGGATTCTAGGCACTAGAAAAGCTATGAGCGGTCTTGAACGAGAAAAAGACCGTGTCATAGACAGGATGGCACAAGATACTTTGGATGTAGCTCGCAAGAATACACCAATTGACACGGGATTAGCAAGACGCGGTTGGCGCCTAGAAAATACGTTTGAAAATAAACGTATTGTCAACCGTTCCCGTCATATAAACTACCTAGAGCAAGGCCGTTCTAAACAAGCACCTAAAGGTATACTAGGACCTACCGTTAGGGAGATATCACAAAGGAGATATAAATGAGCGTAATGAATAACATTGCATCCCACTACAAAAGCAAGCTCAGTGGTGGATTACAAAAAATGACAGTAGAAGAATGGAAAATTGATATCTACTACAAAGGCACATATCCATTTGCCGTTGAAGCTAAAATTATTGAACTTCAACAATCAGGTAAAATGGTTGACGCATTGGTTGAAAGTCTAATTCAAAAAGCATTGGGACCAGAAGGTGATCCATTGTTTACAAAGTTTGACAGAACAAAACTTATGAATGAAGCAGACCCTGCCGTATTGCTAAAAGTATGTGCTGAATTAAATTCAGCTACGACTGATTATCAGGACGTAGGAAAAAACTAAAGGAGGACGGAGAACTTCAACTTGTAATGAGGATCGCAACTGAGATCCATAAAAGCATAGAAGAAGTTATGAACCTATCCGTCCTAGAAATACAACTTTGGTATGAATGGTTCAAGTTACAGAAGGAGGCCGTAAAAAATGGCAACACAACAGATAGAAGTAAAAGTCGTAGATAAAACCAAAGGTGCGTTACGTGGTATAGACAATCGCATCAAAAAGGTTGAAGGCAGTCTTCTTAGTGTTAACAAAGTTGCGGGCCTTGCTGTGGCGGCGCTTGGTGGTATAGGTGCGGCAAATTTAGCAAGAGGTATAATTGCCACAACTGCTAGATTCCAAGATCTAAGAACTACACTATCAAGTGTTACAGGTAGTCTAAATGAAGGCACAAAAGCATTCAAATTCGTAAGTGAATTTGCAACACAAACACAGTTTGGTGTTGAAGAACTTAGTGTTGCCTTTACTAAACTAAAATCCAACGGAATAGATCCAACTAAAGAGCTTCTAACAACATTTACAGATGCCGCGGCGGTTACAACGGACCAACTAGGTTCGTTGACTGCTATCACTGACTTCTATACAAGAAGTTTACAGTCACAGACTGTTGAACTTATGGACTTGGATAGACTTGCAGATAGAGGTTTGCCTGTTTATGATATCCTAAAAGAAAAACTAGGTGTATCAAGAAGTGAACTAGGTAAGTTTTCAAAAGAAGCAGGCAACACAACTAAAATTATTGAGGCACTAGGTAATGGTATCAAAGAAAGATTTGGTGGTGCCACAGAAGCAAGATTAAACAACTTATCAACAGCATTGTCAAACATGCAGATTGGATTCAAAAACGTTCAAGATGCAATAGGACAAGGTGGAGTTGGTCCTGCTATGACAGAGCTTGTAAATGTGTTCAACAAGATGTTAGAAAGAGCACTACCACTTGCAACTATCATAGGTGACAAGTTAGGTTTTGCAATTTTCAAACTTACAAAGTTTATTAGAGAGTCAAACTTTGATATGGGCATGTTTATCAAAGGTGCCAAGATAGCGGCGGCGGCACTAGGTGGCGCAGGATTGATTGCAGTTCTAAAAGGTGTAACAAGTGGTGTCAAAGCATTGACACTCGCAATGGCAAGAAATCCAATTGGACTGTTGGCAGTAGCGGCCGCAAGTGTTATAACATTCCTAAGTATGGAGAATGGATTAGGAAAGACACTATCACAGATATTCGCTGTAATGAACAAAGTAGGAGAAGTATTCTCCGCAGTAGGAACTTTCTTAAAAGACGTCTTTGCAAAAGTTATTGAAAAACTAACAGGTGTATTTGACAGTTTTGTAAATGGTGTTATTAAAGGCATCAACTCAGTTAGTGAATTTGTAGGCCTTGGTAAAATTATTGAAAGCACAAGTGAAGACATAAGAGTATCAGTAGGCAATACTGCCGTTGAAGCATTTAACGCCGTGTCAGGTGCAATTACAGAAACATTAGACACAGGTTTAGAATATGTAAACAGTCTAGATGTCATAAAAAGAGCACAGGCAGAAGGTGCAGATGTTTTAGAAATGTTGACAAAGGCGTATGTTGACGCAGGTGTTAGTTATGATAAAGCAGAACAGGCCGCAAGAGATGAATACAATCAAAGAATAAAAGGTATACCTGCTTACAAAGATCAAATCCTTAGACTTGCACAAATTACAGGTGGCAACAAAGACGTAGCAAGTTCTTTTGACAAGGCGTCAGGTGCAACAAAAGAATTCAAAACAAAATTACAGAACCTAATAAAAAGTTATGATGAATATAGATTTACAACTGTAGAAATATTCAAAAAACAACAACAAGACAACTTCAAAATATTCAGCGAAGCTCTAGAAAACGAATTGCTTACTCAACAAGAGTTTGATGCATTAAAACTTGCTTCTAACAAAAAACTAAATGAACTGATACAAGAACAAAACGACGCGACAACTGCCAAGTTTGAAGAAAACATGTTGAAGCAGATCAATGCAACATTGAATGCCAATGATGCAATCTTAAGTGCGGATCAGAAAAACTTCTTACAGAAAAAAGGTGCTGAAGAACGTCAACAAAAAATAACTGGCGACAGAATAGAATTTGAAAAGAAATCAGAATTAGAAAAAACACAATTTGCAATTGGACAAGCAACTGACATGTTCAACAGTCTAGGACAAATGAACAAACAGGCGTTCCAGGCGGCAAAAGCATTTAACATTGCCAACGCTATTATGAACACTTATATGGGTGCAACCAAGGCATTGGCAACGTATCCACCACCGTTCAACTTTATTGCGGCCGCGGCAGTGGTAGCAAGTGGTTTGGCACAGGTTAGTGCAATTAGAAGTCAACAATACACAGGTAGACAACGTGGTGGTAATCTAACACTAGGCCAAGGCACTATTGTTGGTGAAGATGGACCAGAACTTATTGTTCCTAAACAACCAAGCACAGTTATTCCAAGAGAAGTAGCACAAGCAGTTGAAGGACTAGGAGGCGGGCGTGGCGATGTTGTAAATGTAAACTTTACAATCAATACAGTTGATGCTAGAGGAGTTGACGAACTGTTATTAGAACGTCGCGGAACTATAACAGGTATAATTAACCAAGCAATGCAAAGCAAAGGCAGAAGAGGAGTAGTGTAGTGGCATATATAGGATCGTTTCCAAGTTCACCAGGATTCAACGCAGTAAATTTTAAGATGAACACACAAACAAAAATTACAAAGGCCGCAAGTGGTAGAACTATCAGAGCTACAAATTCAACAACATTATGGAGTGGCACATTAGCATTTCCTGTAATGAATCAAACTGAATTTAGACCTATACAAGGATTTATGGCACAGACACAAGGACCTCTAAATGAGTTTGATATTGTTATACCAGGTGTAAGTGAATCACAAGCAAAAGACATCACAACAGGTCAAAGCATTGCCAGTATAATAGATGGTAGAGTATTTGTAGAAGGCGCTCATAGTGCAGGAGATACAACTATTGCAATCACAACATTTCCTGATAGTGCAACTACGGCATTAGGTGATCAAGTTTTATTGAAAGCAGGAGATGTAGTTCGTTTTGCAAACCATACAAAAGTTTATATGGTAACTACTGATATCAACACTGACTCAGCAGGACTTGCCACACTAAACATTCAACCAGCATTAGTAGAAGCTCTAGCAGATGAAGAAGCAGTAACAACAAACAATGTGCCTTTTAGAATGATGATGTCTGGAGATGTTCAAGAATTTAACTACAGAACTGACAACCTGATTGCATACGAGATAGACATAGAAGAGACAATTTAATGAGCAGAGGTCTAAATGAAAACTTCAATAATCACCTAGCAGGTGATAGTTTTATTTCATACACTCTTATAGAGATTGACGTTCATGGTGGCACAACCTTAAAATACACAGACGCACCATATGACATTGAAGCATACTTTGGTGGCACATATCTTGCACAAGGTAATTTTTTAGGTTACAGTGAAGCAAGCGAAACAGCTGACTTACAAATTACAAACATAAACTTAATTTTTACAGCATTAGATATCACAAGTGTAAGACAACTATGCAACAGTAATCAAATCAATCAAACAGTATCAATAAGACGTGTATTTTTAGATCCTGGCGATAGTGCTTTAGGACTTATTACAGACAGCTCAGGAGTAATTGACACAATAGATATTTTTGAAGGATCAATTGGTGGTTATAGAATTGAAGATGCAGACGACACAGCAACAGTAACTATTGAAGTCAACAGTCAGTTTACAAACTTTGACAGACGCAATGGTAGACGTAGTAGTCTTAAAAACTTTCAAAGAGAACACCCAACAGACTTTGGTATGGAATACTCACATGAAAGTATGTTAGACATAAAATGGGGTAAGAAATGATTAGACCTATTGCACCAGAAGAATTAGAAAAGTTTGTTGACCTTACACTACTACATTCAAAAGATAGTGGTATGGATCATGATGCTATCAACAGAACATATCTTAGAAAGCAACTAAGACAAATGTTGATAGAAACAAACTATCAAATATTTGTAGCAGAACAAAATAATCGTTTTGTAGGTTATGCAATTGGTGCCATACACGAAAAATTTTATAACGCAAAGTTATATGGTGAATTATTATATATTTTTATTGATCCTAGTGTAAGAAATAAATTATTGTTAGATGATTTATTTGCTAGAATGGAAACATGGTTCTTAGACAACAACTGTCTTTTTATGCAGGCAAGTGTTATGGCATACACAAATGAATGGGCATGCCAAGAACAGTATGTTGACAAAGCTCGTGATTATTTTTTCAAAAGAGGTAACATGAAAGAAGTTGGATATCATTATATCAAACCAATAGGGAGAGATTCATGGGCGGAGTAGTAAAAGCAATCACAGGTATTGTAAAAGGTATTGTCAAAGCTGTAGTAGGCGTTGTCAAAGCTGTGGTAGACTTTGTTGGTGATGTAGTTGGATTTGTTCTTAATCCTATGGGTGCATTTGATACACCAGATGTAGGAGATCCAGGAGAACAAGCACAAGGCATAGTTATAACAAGACAAGGCACAAACAATCCTATTCCTGTTGTTTATGGATTTAGACGCACAGGTGGTATAAACGTATTTTCAGAAACAAATGGTGAAACCAATAGATATCTTTATGTTGTGTATGCACTATGTGAAGGACCTATACAAGGTGTAGGTAGAATACTAATCAACGACATTGAATTGCCAGGACCAACAAATGGTATCTATGCAGTCAATGCCTTACACAATGTTGACAGTGGTAGATACAAAGGCAGAGTCAAAATGGAATTCTTCTATGGAGAAGATAACCAAGGACAAAGTAAGTTAGCAAATGAATCAGCAACATGGCCAAAGAAACCAAGAGCATTGCCAGGACTTGCTTATGCTGTAATGCGTTTTGAATGGAAAGAAGTTAAAACACAAGAAGACGCAGACAACAATCCATTTGCAGGTGGTATACCTAATGTTAAGTTTGATGTGTTTGGTAGAAAAGTATATGACGTAAGAGCACACGGTAGCACAATAGATTTGATAAGTGGCACCTATGCAAGTAGACAAAGTGGTGCAAAATACAGTTTCAATCCTGCAAACTGTTTGTTAGATTATTTAGAAAATCCAAGATATGGTTGTGGTATTGCAAGGACTAAAATACACGGTGGCAGTTTTAGGATTGCCGCAGATAAGTTTGAACAGCAGGTAAACTATAGTAGCACACAAACAGGTAGAGCTCTAACTATGAATGCTGTGATAAACACAGGTGCCAAAGTTATAGAAAACACAAAAATATTATTGGCAGGTGCTAGAGGCACTATGCCTTATTCACAAGGTAGATACAAACTAAAAGTAGAAGATGGTGGTAACGCAACTGACATAACTTCTGCAACTGTAACCGTTGCGTATGATGTAACATCTAAAAATATTATTGGTGGCATCACAATGAATGGTGAACGTAAACGTAGTAAATTTAACCAAGTGATTGTAAACTATGTCAACCCTGACTTAGAATTTACAAACCAACAAGAAGTATTTAGAATAGATGGTGATAAAACTATAGACAAAGAAGAAGAGCTATCAGGCGAATTTACTTTTCACACAATAACCAATCCTAGTATAGCACAAGATTTGGCACAAATGATTTACAAGAAGTCAAGAAGTCAACGTTCAATTGAATTTACAGGCACACAAGAATTGTTAGATGTAGAAGTTGGTGACATCATAAGAGTAACAGACACAGTATTGGATCTAAGTCTACAAACATTTAGAGTAGTAGGTATGAAATTGCTTACAGACGGCAACATAGGCATTGAAGCAGTAGAACATGATGCAACTGTATATCCTTTCGTGCAAGGTGAACAAATTGAAATACCACCTAGTTTATATAGACCAGATGAATTTACAGTTATACCTTATGTAAGAGAATTACCAGAAAACGCATTAGGTTTGTTTCCTCCTTTGGATCCAGACATTGATAGTGCAGGTGTTCCGTTTGAATTACCACCAAGTTTTGATACACCACTTACAAAAATTACAAAATTTGAAGACCTAACAAAATTTTATATTCAACCTTATGTGCCTGGCATATCACAAGCGGCATATGGTGATGCCATTGTGTATCTTGCATATAGAGGCAACGTAGGATTTGATGGTCCTAGAGATCCACAGACAGGTGCTAGACTACCTGCTATAAATGTAAATGGAACCACAAGGAAAGACGCAGTTCGCACAGGTAAAGACGTTTCATCATTAGGTTATTTTGCCACAGGTGATAGTGGACTTGCATACTATCCGCCTTTTACATCAGCAAGTGTTCCTCCAAGAGGCGGCACAAGTATTGATAGCAGTGGAGAAACACCAGATGGATTTCCTTACATTCTAAATGACAGCGTTTCAACAGATGCAGAAAAACTTACAAACTTCAAATCATATGATTGGGCAAGGATCAATAGAGATGTCTTTGGTCATGCAAAGAGAGGCAGTGACAACTATCTAATGACATTGAACATGCCAAGAGATAGTGTTATAACACATTTCTTAGTAGAACACATTGACAAAACATCAGGACAAGTTATAAACACAGCAAAACTTGCTCTTAGAGATAGTAACATAGGTGGACAAAACAATCCTTATCTAAACATAAGAACAAGACAAGATTATGCAACAGGATTATATCATCCAATTGATTATGCTTTTTATCCTAAATCAAAAAATGCTTTTATAAGTGTTAAATGGTTAAAAGAAACAGAAGTAGCACTAATGGAATTTGCAGACGGCAGTAATTTATATGAATTCAAACAAACATATCCAAATGGATATCAATATGACATAGGCGGAGGCAATGTAAGACGTGATACTAACATTGAAGCATTCTTCAACTATCTAAATGAATTATGGTTTAGTAGTTCAACAGCAAATACAAATGTCAGCTTTACGCAGAACTTAGGTGGGTAGAACATGGGTGTAGGAAACGGATATTTTAACGAAACATATGGTTATTACCAAGCAAAAACTAATCTAACTTGGAACACCTACGATGCGGCAAGTTCAGGTAATGATTGGGATAGTTGGGTCAATTGGGACAGCAACAACATCACAATTGGTATGCCTGTTCAACCAGAATTACCACTTGTTTATACCACAGACATAATTGACTATGGTAGTATTGCAGTATTCAACGTAAACATAAACGTAGACGCAACCAATGCCCCAACATACACAATTAGATATGGTAACACTCTAGAAAGTGCAGGTCAAATAGACATTGCAGGCACAATCAGCGTTGATGCAGACACAACAACAGTGGCACCTATAAGTGCAAGATATGTTCAAGTTGATGTTAGTGTAGATACCCAATTTGATAGTGCAGGTGATACAAACGACAGTGATTTAATCTATATGCCATATATAAAAAGCATAAACGTAGAACTAAAAGCAGAACAAAGACAGAAGTTTTTGAAAGACATCAATAGTGCAACTCTAAGTGGCACAACAGGTAGACGAACTCTTAGCAGTGATACAATAGCAGGCATTGGTAGTGTAAGTTCACTTATATGCCAAGTGCATTTGCCTGATCCTAAATATGTAGCAATAGACTATGTAGAACAAGATGTAGATAGTGCAGAAGACGATTATATATCATCATTTACAAATGAAACACCTGTTATCTATATCAACAAAGATAGTGTTCCGCCAGAGTTAAATATATTTGACTTTGACACATACAGTCACAGAGAAAGAACTGAATGTGTGTTTGATGCAATAGTAACAGGACTGCCACAACTAAGAAGAGATGCGGCAGGTAATTTAGTGGAGGATCTATAATGGCGTGGCCAACAGCAAAACCAAACAACACATCATTTGATGCTGACAGTGATAGAATAAGTGATTCAAGAGCAGACTTACTAACAATGAGTCAAGCAGTAAATGACATTGTAGATTTTATAGAAACAAACGACATTGGTGATGATAAATTATTGCAATACAACAGTTCAACAGGCAAATTAGAATTTGTAAGTCCTAACACAGTAGGGCCAACAAGCACAACACAATCAGTTGGTGTGTTCTTTGCACCTACTCTAGAAATTACAGCAACAGAAGGAACTACAAGTTCACAAAATGTAGCAGTGGCAAAAACTATTGTTGTTCAACATGTTGGTGATCCAGATAGTGCATACAACTTTGATATTGACCTTCTAAATTATTCAGGTAATCAAAAAGTGTGTGTAGTGCATGATGGTGAAAGTGTAGACATAAACAGTATCAATACCAGAGTGCTATACAACGGCACACTAATTACATCAATGAGTTCAACTCCACTAGGCACAAGCACAGTTGGAGAATTTCATATTATTGACACAGGCACGGCAGATAGTGCAGGCAAGAATACCTATGTGAAGTTTCACGTAGCAACAAATAGTGGCGCAATATCAAGTGGCACAGAAAAAGTAACATAAGGAGAAAAACATGGGATGGGCAACAGCAGGAAATGTATCCACAACCAATTTAAGTGCGGGCACTGATAGTCCTGCCCTAGCAAGAGCAGACCTTAAGGCCGCTCTTACAGAACTTGTAAACGTAATCAACGGACGCAACACAGCAAATGGTGTTGTAGGATTGAATGCGAGCACTAAGATTGCGGCAACACATTTGCCAGATGAAATCAATAGTGCAAGTGGTAACGATCTAACAATAGATCCTAGCACAGACAAAATGAAGTTAGAACATATTCTAAACTTAAATCCACAGACAGTAGCACAACTAAACGCAAGAACAGACATTGCACAAGGCGATGTAGCGTTTTGTTCAAACGGAGACGCAGGCACAGAATGTCTTGCTGTAGCTGTAATTGAAAGTGATAGTGCTGGTGGACCTGATTGGAAAGTAGTTCAAATAGGAAATGCAATAGCAACTTCTTAATAAAGTAAAGGACCTGAAGTAATGGGTTACAAGAGATATGAACCAGTGACGTTAGACATGAACGCAGAACGTTATGATAAATGGTGTAAGACACGCGAATGCCCATCATGCGGTGCAGACAAAATTCACATACGCAAAATAGGCAATCATGGACAAATGAAAAGGGTATTAGAATGCTATGACTATGGCCAACCCTACTTCAAATTCAACTGTCCTAAGTGTCAAACGTCATGGCATTCAACAGAATTAGACAAACCAGTAATTTTTTAGTTGACTTTTAGATAGTTTGACGTTATACTTGTATAATAGGAGTATAACATGATAACAAAATTAAAACATCACGACAAGTGCAATGTTGGCGTATTTAGGATGCCCAACAATAAGCACTATGCCAGATTGTTCTGTAAAGACTGTGGCACACATATTCAATGGTTAAGCAAAAAAGACTACCTAGCTCTTAAATCCACTTTTAAGGCGGTTTTTGCTATATAACATAAATACATTACAAAGGCATTATCAGGCACATTTCCAAACACACAATCAAGGCATTTTAACGGGGTTAAAGAACGACCCGTCCGTAACTGCGACTAATACCGCGAAATAACGATTACTTGAAGCAGTTAGCATAATGGACTACACTATATCTATGATGGCAGACCCACTGCCAAAGAACTGCGTATCTAGGGATTGATAAAAAGGAGAGCGGGGTTATAGTGCCATTAGCAGGGAGACACACCCAAGGACATAAAGACCTTCAAGTCATAAACGATGGTGTCAGGTGCAGGAACGCAAAAAAACACGTTCTGCTCTTATGACTTGGTAATTTATATTAAGATGATAGGAAATATTAAATGAGCGACTACGTCACTCATAAACAGTCAATTATATCGCTTCGCTCTTAATTGGCCTGTTTAATTTACTTCGTCTAATAAATTATTTGACAAAAACATATGAAGTGGTAGTTTTAGATGTGAAGTGAAACGCAACAGATAAAATACCACGAATACACTGACAGTAGGTCAGTGTTATGTTACCTTTCAAAGAGGATTTAATAGATTCTCTTTTATTTGCCTTTTTTTATGTCTTATATGCCGTTTTTAGCACCTTATGAACTATCTATGATAAATATTAGTGTAGGATGTAACAATGCTTATCAAGGTTTTTCAGACATAGTAAGCTCAATGTATACTCCTAATTTACAACTGTTAAAGGATCAAAACTTGTCAATGATAATGCCATTTTGTTTTCTGTTAGATCCTTTAGTGTTGCATCCTACAACTTCTGATAGAAATAGCATTTCAATCCTGGATTCTTAGCATGTGTGGCATTTATGGCATTACAGCTAAGGATCCTCTTTTGGCAACAGAGATGATGGATCGTTGCAATCATAGAGGTCCAGATGGATCAGACTTATACTATGATGATCACATAACACTCGCACATAACCTACTTGCCATAACAGCAGACCCTAAACACAGTTTACAACCATGGCGCACACCACAAGGGCGTGTGTTGGTATACAATGGCGAGATATTCAACTACACAGACCTTATTGAGCGTTACAGACACCAATTTACACCTAAGACTACATGTGATACAGAACTGTTAGCATGGGGTTTAGATGCTTATGGTATAGAGTTTGTAGATCAAATAGATAGTCAACATGCGTTCGCACTATGGGATCCTACTACAAAAGAACTGTTTCTTTCACGTGATCATGCAGGTATCAAACCCTTATACTATGCGGTGTTACCAGATAAAATAGCATTTGCAAGTGAATTAAGAGCACTTACACCACTGTTACCTACTAAAGAACTAGACCCATTATCAACGTCAACTTATGCTTACACAGGATTGAATGTAACATCACATGGATTCCTACGTGGCACACACAAAGTAATGGCAGGCGAAACACTTCGCATACACAACAACACAATAGAATTATATCACACAGATCTTATACAAGGCACAGAAGATCAACCGTTTGACCCTGAAGAGTTTGTAGACATCATGCGAACAGCAATACATGAACAATGCAGAGGCCAACGTGACCTAGGTGTGTTCCTATCAGGAGGACTAGACAGTTCAATTGTAGCACTACATGCCTCAGAACTACACCCTGGCATAAGAACATTTACAACTAGAATAGAACCATGTCCACCAGACAAAGAAGACTACAACTCAGATGCAGACTGCGCCAAACAGTTGGCAGAGCTATGGCAAACCACACACACAGAAGTGGTGCATACACCCAAGCACTATCTAGAATACTTTGAACGTGC
>VMHT01160468.1_pt1 | contig 30132 bp, 24 predicted proteins | sample 4693611 | NCBI WGS metagenome assembly VMHT01 (sample SAMN12280063, study PRJNA550983) | marine metagenome | isolation source: seawater sampled from same location over 5 years 0.02-0.2 micron viral filtrate | place: USA: collected off the coast of southern California halfway between the port... ... | reverse complement strand
TCGTTATACCGGAGAACAGCAAGCGGATAAATACAACACCGATGTGGTGCCCTCTTATACGGTGGTGGATATGGTGTTGGCGTACGATATTCCAAAATACGATCTGCGCCTGACCGGCAGTGTCAGTAATGTGGCAGACAAAGAGTATGTTGGCGCCTGTTTCGATACCAATAACTGCTGGTATGGCGCACAGCGTCGGGTGGAACTGGGTGTGCAAAAGCGTTTTTGAATACCCTTAAACCGTGCCGGGGACCGGCACGGTGGTCTTTTTACTGGTCGTCAGTTAGTTTAAGCGTCGTACGCATGTAATCTAAAAACTGACACAACTCCGCTGACATCAGCGCAAACTCTGCATCGAGACGGGCATGAACCTGATCTTTAGGGATATCGTCGGTTTCTTCTTTTACCCGATCGGTAAACTTGACTCGCTTAAACGAGCCATCTTCGGCAATAACCGCGCTTAATGATTCCTGCCACGCAAACCCAATTTTTTGTACCAGCTTGCCTGAACTAAGATGAAGCTCGATTTCTTCGCTGTCCAGCGGCTGATTTTTGCAGCGGATAACGCTTTCTAAATCATCGGTGGATTTAAGTTCGGCTTCTTCCAGTAATTCAATCTGCTCAGGCGCGCCATCAGTAAGCCAGTGAGTTAGCTCGCTTTGCAGACTACGACGTGCCATCGGAACCACCGGCAATGACTCAATCGCTTTGCGCACCATTGCCAGAAAGGCTTCGGCTTTACCGTCAGACGAGCTATCGATAACCACCATCTTATCCGGTATCGAAATAAAGCCATGTGTGTAGCTATTTTTCGTAAAGGCCTGCGGTAACAAACGGGTGATAATTTCCTGTTTGAGATCAGCCTGAGCTTTTTTGTTTACCGGCGACCCGGTTTCAGCTTCAATTTGCGCGACTTTTTCGGCCAGTTCACTATTGATGACCGTAGCAGGTAAAATACGCTCCTGCTTTTTCAAGGTAATCCAGTAGCGCTGCTGGACCTGATGAAACATCATGGTGCTTTCGCCTGCTGCAGACAAAGGCGGAACAAACCCCATAGTGTTGAGGTCCTGGCTACCGCAAGGGCGAAAACTGAATTCACTTAATGCACTTTGCAGGTCATCGTCATCCAACGACAACGGTTGAGTAAGTTGATAGGCTTTTATATTTTTAAACCACATTGCCAGATTCTTCATTGTTCAGTACGGGCGGCAAGCGTACCAACCACCGTGCGTGGGCGCAACGAACTTTAGCGCTATTTTGCCGGCCTGAATACGCGGTTATGAAGTCGCTTTTGCGGCCTTCTGCACCTGCGGAAAGCGGATATCGTAGCGCAGGCCTTCACCCGGGTTACTGACCGCGCTGATAGTCCCCTGCAACGATTGCGTGACCAGGTTGTACATTATATGGGTGCCCAGCCCGCTGCCGCCGGAGTGAGCGCGCGTGGTAAAAAAGGCATCAAATAAGCGGGCCAGGTCATGAGTATTTACCCCTTTGCCATCATCCTGATAGACCATGTGTATCTCATCATTCGCCAGACTTACTATTACTGAAATGGTGCCGGACTGAGAGGACTCAAAACCATGGGTCAGGGAATTCACTATCATATTGGTCAGCAGCTGAGCAATCACACCGGGGGCACAGTGTATTTCCAGGGCTTCGGGGCAATCGATAGTGATGGTGTGCCGGGGCGAGGAAAAATGAGGTGCCAGTGTTTGGACAATTTCCTTCAGATAGGTTTTGAGATTAAAAGTGCGTTCGGCTTCGCTGGTCTGATCGACCGAAACCTGTTTAAAGCTGGCAATAAGACTGCTGGCGCGCTGCAAATTTGACTGCAGTAGCCGGGTGGTCTGGCTGGCATCCTCCAAAAAGTTTTGCATCTGGGGATGGGTGATACTTTGTTGCTGATATTGTGCATTTAATGTATCTAAACGGTCCTGCAAGACACTGGCGGCGGTTACGCTAGTGCCCAGTGGGGTATTCACATCGTGGGTGATACCAGCCACCAGCCCCCCTAGTGAGGCCATACGCTCCGACTCCACTAGCTGATCCCGGGTATGATTAACCATTTCCATCGAGCGTGCTAACTCGGCATTGCGTTCAAGCAGCTCTTCTTCCACTCGCTTACGTTGTTCGTTTTCCTGCCGCAGCTTTCGCTGATTGGCAATCAGCTCATCTTTTTGCTGTTCTAAATCCAGCATAATTTGTGACAAAGATGCGGTTTTTCTGGCTACTTCCTGTTCCAGCTGCAGATTTTGTTCATCCAGTTGCTGATAAGCCTGCTGCAGCTTTTTTTGGGTGCCATGCAGTTTGTTCTGCGACCCGATTAAGTCATCAATCACCTGATTATAGGACTGTTGTAATTGCCGAAGTTCGTTATCGTCGTCTACCGAAATAGCAATTTTTGATTGATGCGGATGCTCTGCATCAAATGCGCTCATTTGTTCGGTGATTTCGGCCATAGGCCGCGACAGCAACTGGCGAAATGCGGTCATAAACAAAAACACCAGAAAAGCAGTTTTCACAATAGCATTGCCAATTAAAAAGAAGACGCCAACTTCAATCCGGCTGAAAATAATGTCGAAGCTGGAGTACAATGTCACGTCGCCCACGTGAGAGGCGCGTCCCGAAAATTCAAAAATAAGCGGAAAGCTGTAGCTGAAAATCCCCCCGTGGTGATCCTCCTGCCTGCTGTTTTCTATGGGCGAGCCCAGACGTTCAGTGGTATTTCCCAAATCGGCAATGTATTCCCCGGTCTCATCACGAATCTGGACACCTTCTACAATGGGCAGCTGCATCAGCCCCTCGGCGATGGACATGGCCTGGGGGATATTGAGCTCCCAGATGGCGCGTGTCAGGCTGGTGGAAAAGGTATTTTTGAGGGTCTGGAGTTCACCTTCAATGTGTTGTTTGGTGCTCAGGTATTCGGTAAAAACCTGACCAGCGGTGACGATTACGGTAAGAATGAAATATACCGATAATACCCGGGTCAGTAATTTTCTGGAGAGTCCCGTTTTAACAGGAGGTTTGGGCAAGATAAATCCGTTTTTTGATTCGATATTCTTATGAATTAAAGAATAGGTGCAAAAGCGTGTTGAAACAAGTACGTTTGCGGTAAGCTGCCTGAATACAGGTTGCCGGTAAGCTTGACACAATCTGGAATGTGTTTAATAAAAATGTCATACAAACTATGAATAATGACGGCGTTAAATTATGAGCAGGATCTCCTCGATGTCCCGAACTGTGTTAGTAGTAGAAGATGAAGCCCCCATTCGTGAAATGTTAAAGCTGGTACTGGATCAGGCCGGCTTTACAGTGACCGAGGCCGAAGACTACGATATTGCCAGAGAAAAAATCTGTGAGCCTTACCCGGACCTGATTTTACTGGACTGGATGCTGCCCGGTGGCAGTGGTGTTCAGCTGGCCAAAAGCCTAAAGCAACATGAGTTTACCCGCGAAATTCCGGTGATTATGCTGACCGCCCGGGGGGAAGAGGACGATAAAATTCGCGGGCTGGATGCCGGCGCAGATGATTACATCACCAAGCCGTTTTCGCCTAAAGAACTGATTGCGCGGATCAAAGCGGTAATGCGCCGGGTTACGCCAACCTCAGGTGAAACACCTATTGAAATCAATGGCCTGACCCTGGAACCGGTGGCTCACCGGGTAACGGCCAATGACGATCCGGTGGACCTGGGGCCGACAGAATTTAAACTGCTGCATTTTTTCATGTCCCATCCGGAGCGGGTCTACAGCCGCGAATTGTTGTTAGATAAGGTCTGGGGAACAAATGTGTATGTGGAGGATCGCACCGTGGATGTGCATATCCGCCGGTTACGAAAAGCGATCTCCAAACACAATCACGATGCCATGATCCAGACAGTGCGCGGCGCTGGCTATCGGTTTTCAGTAAAATAAGTACCCGAGACATCCAAATATTCCGGAAGGCCTGTGGCTTCCGGCCCTAATCTATTGGTAGCAGGAGTTGATTGCCCCGCCATGTATTACCCGTTTTCCTGGCTGAAAAGCTGTTTAAAACTGGCGCTGTATTTATGCAGTTTTGCGCTGGTAGGATGGTATGTGGAGGCACTGTGGCTGCTGCTGTTACTGGGCGTGGTCATGTTGTTGGCCAGCAGTTACTGGCATATCTATAAGCTGAATCGCTGGCTATGGTACAGTCGCAAAATGTCGCCCCCCACGGTGACCGGCGTGTGGGAACATATCTATGAAGGAATTTATCATCTGCAGCGGCGCAATCGCGCTAAGCGTAAGGAACTCAGCAGGCTGGTAAAACGGTTCCGGGAAGGCTCTGAAGCGCTTCCTGATGCCGCGGTGGTGGTGGATGCCAATGCCTGTATTATCTGGTGTAATCGCCTGGCCCGTCTCGATCTTGGACTGAAATGGCCCAGCGATGCAGGCCGCCGGCTGGACAATCTGATTCGTCATCCCGCTTTTATAGAATATTTTCATGCGGATAATTTTGATCATCCCATTGAAGTGCCTTCGCCGACCAATCCCAACAAAACCTTTGAATATCGCATTATGCCCTATGGCGAAGAGCACTTGTTACTGATTGCCCGGGATATCACCCGGGTTTCTCAGCTAGAGGCCATGCGTAAAGACTTTGTCGCCAATGTCTCTCATGAGCTGCGCACGCCGTTGACGGTTATAACCGGCTATTTGGAAATTCTGCCGGTGGACAGCCAGGAAAACCCGATGATGGCCAAAGCCTTTGACGAAATGACCGCCCAGACTCAGAGAATGCAAAACCTGATAGAAGACTTGCTGGTGTTATCGCGCATAGAGGCCAGTTCTGAACGTATCTACGAGCATGTGGTGGATATGCCCGTCATGCTGCAACAGCTCGAGCGTGAAGCCCAGACGCTGAACAAAGATAAAGGCCATACCATCACCTTTCATGTGGCCAGCGGCCTTAAGGTGTATGGGGTGGAAACGGAGTTACGTAGTGCCTGCTCCAATCTGGTCTTTAATGCCATACATTATACGCCGCCAGGCGGGACGATTGATGTGTACTGGCAGCAAACAGGAGATGGTGTTCGCTTTTGCGTTGCCGATAATGGCGAGGGCATTTCACAAAATCATCTGGCCCGTCTGACCGAGCGTTTTTACCGGGTGGATAAAGCCCGGTCACGCAAAACTGGTGGCTCAGGACTGGGCTTATCAATTGTTAAGCATGTATTAAGTCATCATAACTCTCAACTGGAGATCAGCAGCGTGGTTAATCAGGGAAGCCAGTTTGCCTTTGTGTTAAACCGCGAGCTGGTGGCTACCTCATGATGCCGCTTGTAGACAGGTTAAGGGGCTGTGCCTCCGGGGGGTTGCGCTTTCGAAAATCCGGGCTGGGACTGTGGCTAACCGCGCTGGCGGTGCTGTTACCGGCGCCGGCAATGGCTCAGGCGCTGCCAGAATACGAACGTCAGCCAGGTGTTGCAGGCAACATAACCTCTGTAGGCTCCGATACTCTGGCGAATGTGATGGCTTACTGGTCCCAGGAATTTAAAACGCTGTATCCTCAGGTTAAATTTCAGCTTCAGGCTTCAGGTTCGTCTACCGCACCGCCGGCGCTCACCGAAGGCACCGCCACCATTGGCCCTATGAGCCGGGCATTGAAACCCAGTGAAGTACGCGAGTTTGTGCATCGACACGGCTATCCTCCCACTGTATTAAAAGTGGCTATGGATGCCATCGCTATTTTTGTGCAACGGCAAAATCCATTGCCGGGGCTCACCCTGGCGCAGGTGGATGCGCTGTTTTCCCAGACCCGCTTTTGTGGGGCCCCTGCGACCTTAACCCACTGGGAACAATTGCAGCCGGAGGGGCAGGGCATGCGTGCACCCATCCGGCTGTTTGGCCGAAATTCGGTATCAGGGACCTACAGCATGTTTAAGGGTATGGCCTTGTGCGAAGGCGATTTCAGGCCGGTGGTTAATGAACAGCCCAGTTCGGCGTCGGTGGTGATGTCGGTAGCCGCCAATGCTGCAGGCATCGGTTATGCGGCATATGGGTATCAGACCGCCGGCGTGCGGGCAGTACCGGTCGGGCCAGATGCAGAGTCGTTAATCGAACTGACCACTGACAGTGTCAGTGACGAAACCTATCCTTTTACCCGGTATTTATATCTGATGGTAAACAAAGCACCAGACAAACCCTTGCCCGTGCTGGAGCAGGAGTTCCTATGCTATGTGCTTTCGGCCCAGGGGCAGCGCCAGGTTAAGCGGGATGGCTATTTTCCGGTGGGCACGGAGGCTTTGCTGGATCAGCGGCGTTTGTTAGGTTGCGCCCGCAGATAATCCCTGCCTTTCGCTAAGTTCTTCTTTTCAATAGTTTCTGCTGCGCCGGCTGTTTTAAGCTTTCTTGGTTTACCGCCCTTCAAATCCAAATATAAAACTTTTATGACACTGGTGAGATGTAACAAAAGTGTCATCAAAATTATATAGGCTTCCACCTGTCTTATTTAAAAGTAATAGTCCTTGTGGAGAAACGAATGGCTATCAAGCAATTTTTTAAAATATCAGCGGTAGCCGGTGCCTTGGTACTGGCAGGTTGTGGCGGCGACATTAATATCAATGAAGGTGATGTCACCAACCAGACCGGTTCAGATACCACCCCTGATCCAGCCCCGGGTGATGGCAGCGATAATGCTTTAATTGAAGCGGGTCTGGCCTCTGATGTATCTGCTGATTTTCCAGAGATTACTGATAAGCCGGTGTATCAACTAAACGCCAACACAGAATTTAACGACGATGCGACATTAAGTGCCGATGCCCATTGGGTATTGAATGGCCGAACCGCGGTGGGCGGCGATAACGAAAACTCTGCGGTGTTAACTATCGAAGCAGGAACGACCCTAATTGGCCAGGCCGGGGAAGACTTTCTGGTGGTACGTCGTGGTTCACAAATCATGGCTAACGGCACCGCCGAAGCACCGATTGTGATGACCTCGGTACAGGATGTAACCGGTCAGGAAACGGCTATCGGCCAATGGGGCGGCATCGTATTACTGGGTCGCGCGCCGGCCAACTCATGTGGTGACCAGGTGGGCGAAACCACCGAGGATGAGCTGAACAATTGCGGGGTGTCAGCGGAAGGTGATGCCGGCCAGTTTGGCGGCAATCTGCCAGAAGATAATTCGGGCGTGCTCAATTATGTTGTGGTCAAAAACGCTGGCCGTACCCTGGGCAACGGTGATGAGCTGAACGGAATTAGCTTTGCCGGTGTAGGTTCAGGTACAGAAGTTGACTATATTCAGGTCCACCAGAACCTGGATGATGGTATCGAGTTCTTCGGTGGTACCGTCAATGTGAAGCACGTGGTATTAACCGCCAATGGCGATGACTCGTTTGACTGGTCATTCGGATGGACCGGTAAAGCTCAGTATGTGCTGATTAAACAGGATTCTGCTGACGGTGATAATGCCTTTGAGTCTGACAACAGTGAGTTTGATGCCGCAGCCACGCCGCTGACGAATCCGACTATCGCGAATGTCACCATTATTGGTGCTGACGATGCCAACGGCGTGCGCCTGCGCGCTGGTACTGCCGGATCACTGGCTAACTTTGTCATCACCGGCCCTGATACCTACAACAACTGTCTGCGCATTAACGGCACAGAATCTCAGGCAAATGCTGATAATGGCGATTTGACTATGACCAACTCAGTTGTAGCGTGTGCCGAAGCCAACAACTTCAGTGATGACGAGGCCACTGCCGGCTTCACCCAAAGCTGGTTTGAAGCGCAAGCCGGTAATCAGGTAGTCGCCCAGGACGGGCTGGGGCTGGCCGCTAACGGCTATCAGCCGGCCGAAGGTTCGGTATTACTGGAAGGCGCGGCTGATATGTCTGCCCAGGATAGTTATTTTGAAGCCACCACCTTTATCGGTGCCATGGATGCGTCCGATGACTGGACTGCCGGCTGGGTTACTGTGGGCCTTAATTGAGTAGTGTATTGCTTAAGATACTGAGACTTAGGCGCCTGCACGGCGCCTAAGTTATTAGCAACACAGCATTTCAGTTACAGCTCTCATGGAGTGTTTTAAATGAATCAAATAAACCGTTCAATGCCAGCCAAATCGACCTTATGTGTAGCGGTGTCTATGGCGTTGTTCGCCGGCGCCATTACGTCTTTACCGGCCCATGCTCAGGATAACGGGCAGGCTGATGAACAGCAGGCCATTGAAGAGGTTGTCGCTACAGGCACCCGTTTAAAAGGCACCGCTTCTGCCGTATTGCAAGAACGCCAGAACCAGGCTTTTGTGGCCGATATTCTAGGCGCAGATCAAATTTCACGTACCGGTGACGGGGATGCGGCCGCCGCCCTCAAGCGTGTTACCGGCCTTACCCTGGTGGACGGAAAATTTATCTATGTCCGGGGTTTAGGAGAGCGTTATTCGAGCACCCAGCTAAATGGCATGGGCGTCCCCAGCCCGGATCCCACACGCTCTGTGGTACCACTGGATTTATTTCCGGCTGATATCATCGAAAGCCTGAATGTGCAGAAGTCGTTTTCGCCGGATATGCCCGCTCACTTCGGGGGCGGAAGTGTTAATATCCGCACCAAATCTATCCCTTCTGAGTTTGTTTTTAAACTCTCCGGCGGGGTGGACTACAATACCAATAACTCCACTGAGGGCTTTTTCTATAGCGGGGGTGGAGATGACTGGACCGGGCGAGACGATGGGACCCGGGCCCTGTCTTCGGTGATCCAGAATAATCTGGATCAGGCTCAGGCGGATGATGGTATTGAAGGCTCAGGTACCTATCCACTCACGCTGGCTCAGCGCCAGGAAATGCTAGGTTCCATGTTCTGGGATATCGGCCCGGACGCCAAAGATGTGGATCCGGCCTTTGATATCGGTGCCACACTGGGCGATCGGTTTGTTACGGATTATGGTGAAATTGGCTTTTTGTCCAGTATTTCCTATGAAAATGAATGGAATGTGGGTGAAGAACAGTCGGGCACCAACTTAGGCACCGTAGGTTGTTCAGATTTACCCGACGAGAAAACCGCCGGCTCGAAATGCTTCGCCCAATCCTTTGATGGGGTCGAAACCGAGCAAAGCGTCAGCTGGAGCGGCATGTTCAATGTGGGTTATGAGTACAACAGTAATCATCGCCTGGAGCTGACCAATGTCATTTTACATGACATGAACGATCGGGTTCGTGTACGCGACTTTGTGGATGTGAATGAAACCATATTCGGCGTTCGTGAATTACAGCGAGTCGATATGTTGTTTGAGGAACGCCGCATGACTTCAAGCCAAATTGAAGGCACGCATAACTTTCCTGAGTTGAACTTTTTGTACTTTGACTGGTACGCCGGCACCAGCCGGGCGAACCGTCAGGCGCCGGGCGGCGTCTCTGCCACCTACCAGATAAACCTGCAGGACGGTGAGTTTTTATCTCAGCAGTTGCAGGATGTCTCGGCCACCAATGTTAACCGACAATATCAAAGCCTGCGGGATGTCTCGGATACCTGGGGCTGGAATGCAGGCTACCCGATCAATATCGATGGCGTGGATTTAGAAATAAAAGCCGGCGCCGACTTTTTTGAAAAGGCTCGTAAAGCCGAAAACATCACCATTCAGGTCCCCCACCGGGCCATTGCTGATGAGGCGCTGATGGGTGACCAGATTGATGAAATCTTTAACCCAGAGGCATTGGCCAGCGATGAGTTTTATGCCAGCAGCACCGGGGCCGGTATTTTACAATCCAATATGGCCGATGGCGATGAATACGCCGCCGGTACTAAGATTGATGCTTATTATCTGATGGCGGATGCGTTTGTTAATGAGACCTGGCGGGTTTCTGGCGGTGTGCGCTATGAAGATTTCCGGCAGATATCGGTGCCATTTGAAGCCCATGCCAACAGTCTTTCGGTGACTACCGAGGAAGTGGCGGAACTGGCGTTTATGGAAGATGATTTCTTTCCTTCGCTGGCACTGACTTACATTATGGATGATGAAATGCAATTTCGTCTGAATGTCAGTGAATCGGCCATTCGTCCCGATCTGCGTGATGTCAGTACGACATTCTTTATCGACCCGCTGACAGAGTTTTTGGTACGGGGGTCACCGTTGCTCAAAAGCTCTAAGCTCACCAATGTGGATTTTCGCTGGGAATGGTATCGTGAAGCGGGTAACAACCTGTCTGCAGCCCTGTTTTATAAAGACATCGAAAACCCTATTGAACTGGTAGAGCTGGGTACAGTGGGCGGCGCTGCGCCAAACCTGCTGACGGCCAATGGTGAGTCGGGCGAGTTGTACGGGGTGGAAGTCGAATTTTTACAGGACTTAAGCATTATCGATAAACGCCTGGTCGATTTCTTTGTTACCGGCAACGTCACTATGTCTGATTCTAATGTAGTGATTGGGGCGGCCGATGATGGTGTTACCAGTCTGTTTGAAGAACAGTTACTGGATGCGTTAAATGCCACCAGTGCCTCGAACATTGTTACCAACAATGAACGTCGGTTGGTGGGCCACTCCGAATGGGTGTTAAACCTGCAAATGGGCTATGACTCTCCTAATGGCGAGCACTCTGCCACCCTGGTATACAATGCCTTTGGTCCACGTATTATCGTGCCTGGCACCCGGGGTAATCAGGACGCCGAAGAGCAAACCTTTCACTCGGTGGACTTTAACTATTCCTACTATCCGGATTTCAACAGTCAGATTAAGCTGAGCCTTAAAAATTTGTTGAGTGAAGAAAAACAAATCACCCAGGAAGGCCTGGATTTGTTGCGGGAAGAACGAGGTATGGAAATAGGTTTAAGCTACAGCTATAACTTTTAGACTCTGTCAGAAATATCGAAAAACCCCTCTGAGAGCCGCGTCCTGCGGCTCTTTTTGTTTTATTTACCACTTTATCAATATGACAGCCAGATGACAGTCAGAGTCATAAAACTGTCACAATATTCGTCTAAGCTACGCGCAGTTTTTAAGGTCGGCTGTTGCCGATGTGGTTTCAACAAAAAGGTTTGAATGTATGAAGCTTTTTAACTCCTTGCTGCTGGCAAGTGCCATTGTGGCATTCCCCGCCATGGCCCAAGACGACGAAGTCTTAAAACCCGTAGTAGACGAGGCTGCCAAAATCAATGAGTCGGCCGCCCAGTCCCAGGAAAAAATCAATCAGATTACCGATCAAATCGACAGCAAACTTCAGCAGTTTAAAACCCTGAATAAAGAAGTTGATGGTCTGAAAGTCTATAACGACCAACTGCGTAAACAGATTGAAAATCAGCAACAGGAAATGCAGGACCTGAATGCTTCTATCGATGAAGTTTCAGTTATCGAACGTCAAATCACCCCGTTGATGATTCGTATGATTGACGGGCTGGAACAGTTTATTGAGCTGGATGTCCCGTTTTTGCCCGAAGAGCGTGCTGAGCGCGTCGCGGGCCTGAAGAAACTGATGGGGCGCTCGGATGTCGCCGCGTCTGAAAAGTTTCGCCGGGTGATGGAAGCCTACCAGGTGGAAATGGAATATGGCCGCACGATGGAAGCCTATAACGGTATGCACGAAATCAACGGTCAGGAACGGGATGTGGAATTTTTACGCTTAGGCCGTACCGCCCTGATTTATCAAACCCGCGACGCCAGCAGCCAGGGCGCGTGGAACAAAAAAACGGGTCAGTGGGAAGAGCTTAATGGCAGTTATCGCACTCAGATCACCAAAGGCTTGCGCATGGCTAAAGAGCAGCTTGCGCCCGATATGTTAATGCTGCCAGTAGCGATCACGGACTAAGAGGTAAATGACCATGTTTAAACAAATGAAAAAATGGGCAGTTGGTCTGGCGACGGTCAGCCTGAGTATGTCTGCCTTCGCCCAGGATGATAACGCCCTGGACCTGGATGCCTTGCTTAGCCAGCTTGAGCAGGGCCAGTTCGCCCAGTCCGAACAAAATCAACAGCGTGAACAGGAATTCATGCAGAAGCGGGCTCAGCAGGACCAGATTCTGAATGAAGCCAGAGAACGTCGTGATGCGCTGCTACAACAGTCTGAATCGCTGGAAACTCAGTTTGAAGAAAACGAATTTAAACTGGCGGATTTGAATGGCGCTCTGGATACCCGCATGGGCTCGTTAAAAGAGCTGTTTGGCGTATTGCAGCAGGTGGCGGGCGATACCAAAAGTAAATTCCAGAATTCCGTGATTTCTGCGCAAATCCCTGGCCGTTCAGAATTTTTGGACACTATGGCTCAGGAAATGGGTAGAAGCTCAAAACTCGCCTCGATTGAAGAAATTGAGCGTGTATGGTTTGAAATGCAGCGCGAGATGACTGAGTCCGGCGATGTGGAAAAGTTTGAAACCAGTGTGGTGGAAGCTGGTGGCGAAAAAGTCACTAAAGAAGTTGTTCGGGTAGGTCCTTTTGCGCTTATCTCCGATGGCAAATACTTAGATTACAACGGCATTACCGGTACGGTGGCAGAGCTGGTTCGTCAGCCTGCGGGTCGCTACCAGGATTCTGCGGAAGAACTGCAAGCCTCCAGCGGTGAGCTGGTTGAGTTTGGACTGGACCCCACGGGCGGTTCTATCCTGGGCTTGTTGGTACAGGCACCTACGTTGAAAGAGCGGGTAGAACAAGGTGGTGAAGTTGGCTATGTCATTCTAATCGTTGGTGTTATCGGTCTGTTGCTTGCTCTGGAACGGTTGATCTCCCTGTCGATTATCCACAACAAAGTAAAACGTCAGCTGAAGCGCAAAAAGCTTAAAAAAGGTAACCCTCTGGGTCGGGTGTTGATGGTTCGCGATAAGTACCCGAACTGCGATACCGAAGCATTGGAGCTGCATTTGACCGAGGCGATTCTGGGTGAAGTGCCCAAGCTGAGCCGAAACCTGACCATCATCAAAATTATCTCCGTAGTAGCGCCGCTGATGGGTCTGCTAGGAACCGTTACCGGCATGATCAACACCTTTCAGACGATCACTCTGTTTGGAACCGGGGACCCGAAACTGATGGCCGGCGGTATTTCCACGGCACTGGTGACCACGGTATTAGGCCTGGTGGTAGCGATTCCAATGACCTTGCTGTACGCACTGTTAAATACACGAAGCAAAAACATTGTTTATATCCTGCAAGAACAAGCGGCAGGTGTAATCGCCGAGCGCGCTGAGCGGAGCTAAACCATGACCGAGTTTCTTGAAGCAATTCGCGATTTTACAGAGACAGGTGGGCAGGTTCTCCTGCTCATCGGCCTGCTGATCTTCGTTATGTGGCTTTTGATCCTCGAGCGTGCGATGTACATCCTGATTTGGCATAAAGGCAAAAAGAAAGCAGCGATCAAAGAATGGCAAAATCGCCCTGAACGCTCCTCCTGGTATGCCGAGCAGATTCGTCAGAAAAAGATTTCGGCGTTATCAATCGAGCTGACCGGCAGTATCCCGGTAATTCAGGCGCTGGTGGCCCTGTGTCCCTTATTAGGTTTATTGGGGACAGTGACGGGCATGATCGAAGTCTTTGATGTTATGGCGATTTCAGGGTCGGGCAATGCACGCTCGATGGCCGGGGGGGTTTCCAAAGCAACCATCCCAACCATGGCCGGGATGGTCGGTGCTTTGTCGGGCGTGTTTGCCTCGACCTGGCTCAACCGCAAAGTCAAATCGGAACGCACGCATCTTGAGGATGCAATAATTATTGAACGTAATGCCGGTTAGGGCGTTAAGCAAAAGGTTTAAATTATGAAGCAGCATTTTCAAAATCTGGTGGACGAAGAAGAAGCCCAAATCGATATGACACCAATGCTGGACGTTGTATTTATTATGCTTATATTTTTCATTGTGACGGCGTCGTTTGTAAAGGAAGCAGGGATTGATGTAAATCGCCCGGAGGCGTCTACGGCAGTGAAAAAGGATCGGGCCAGTGTGCTGATCGCGATTTCTGCTGAAAACGAAATCTGGATCAATAAGCGTCAGGTGGATGCCCGTGCGGTGCAGGCAAATATCGAGCGTCTGCAAGCCGAAAACCCACAGGGCACCGTGGTGATTCAGGCGGATAACAAGGCCACTACTGAAACGCTGATCAAAGTTATGGATGCCTCGCGCGCCGCAGGTGTCTACGATGTGTCCATTGCAGCAAAAGAGCAATAAGCCATGCCTCGATTTATTATCGCATTTATTGTTTCGCTGGCGATAACCCTGGGCTTGTTCTTTTTGATGCAGTCGTTGATCAAAATGGGGGGCAGCGCCATGACCGAACCCCCTAAAGGCAGTGTGCTGGACTTTGTCCGGGTAAAGCAGCCAGAAACGGTGGAGCAGAAAGAACGCAAGCCGCGCAAGCCGCCAAAGCCCAAAGAGCCGCCACCGCCCATGGAGCCACAGCAAATGGACTCGCCGTCACCCGATGCCGAAGGCTCTTCCATGGATTTTAGTTCCGATGTAGGGGATGCCGGTGAGCTCGATGGAGGGTTGTCGTTAGACTCCAGTGATGGGGAATATTTGCCTATTGTTAAAAGCGCACCGGTATATCCTCGCCGGGCACTGCAACGGGGTATAGAAGGGTTTGTTATTGTGGAGTTTACTGTGAGCAAGCAAGGCGCGGTAAAAGATCCAATTGTGATTCAAGCTAAGCCGGAAGGGATTTTTGAACAGGCAGCGATTGATGCAGCACTGAAGTTCAAATACAAGCCCCGGGTGGTCAACGGCGAAGCAACAGAAGTATCGGGTGTACAAAACCGGATCACTTTTCAGATTGACGGGTAAGAAGAAATGAAAAAATCAATCTTCAAAGGCCTGACTACCGCGATGATGTTTGTCGCCTTAGGCGGTGGGTCGTGGGGGCTGGTTAGTCCGTACGCCGCCGCTAAGCAACAGGCCAGTGATAAAGCAACGCGGGAGGTGCCGACGTTGCGTTCAAAAGTCTACGATCAGTTTTCCCGCGCGCAGTCGGCAGCCGATCAGGATGATATTCCAGAAGCCATTTCCATTCTGGAGGAAGTAGAAAGTAAAGACTATTCCATGAATAGTTATGAACGGGCCATGATGTTTAATTTTTATGGCTTCATCTACTACAACGATGAGCAGTACGAAAAAGCGCTGGAATCTTTTTCGCAGGTGATTGAACAACAGCCCATACCAGTAAAATTTGAGATGTCGACGCTGTACACCCTGGCACAGTTACATCTGATGCAGGGTAATTACGCGCAGGTGATCACTTATCTGGACCGTTGGAAAACGCTGAACAATGGCGAGCTGCCTGCCAAGCACAAAGTTTTAAAAGCGCAGGCATTGTATTCTGATGAACAATATCAGCCGGCCGCTGAGTATATCCAACAGGCGGTAGCGGAACGCGAAGCCGAGGATCTGGCACCGGACGAAGGCTGGTTAATTCTGCAGCGCGCTATTCACTATGAACTGAAAGAGCCTGAGAAAGTTAAAGATATTCTGGTCAAAATGGTCAGACTATTTGATAAGCCAAAATACTGGATCCAATTGGCGAGTATGTATGGTGAGCTGGGTGAAGAGCGTAAACAACTGGCGATTATGGAAACCGCCCACCAGCGCGGGTTTGTGGAAAGCGGCGCCGATATCTTTAATCTGGCACAGTTGTATTACTACCACCGCGCGCCTTATAAAGGGGCAAAGCTTATGGAGCAGGGACTGGAAGACGGCGTGCTGGAAAAAAACTTACGTAACTGGAAGTTTTTAGGGCAAAGCTGGCAACTGGCGAAAGAAAACGGCAAAGCGATCCCGGCCTTAACCGAAGCGGCAGCGCTGGCAGATGATGGCGAACTGGAAGTTCAGCTGGCCCAGATTTATCTCAATAATGAGCAGTGGGAGCAGGCGATTGAAGCTGCCGACAAAGCCATAGAAAAAGGCCAGCTTCGTAACCCCGGTATGCCTCATCTGGTCAAAGGTATGGCACTTTACAATACCCAGCAGTATGTAGCGGCAATGGAACAGCTGGCTGAAGCAGAAGCCCATGATAAAAGCCGTGCTATGGCACAACAATGGCTCAAGTTTGTAGAAACAGAGAAAAGCAGTCAGGAACAACTGTCAGCGGAGTTATCTTTGTAAGGTATCAATACAAATCGCTACAAAAGCCGCGTTTATACGCGGCTTTTTTATTCGTAAGCTGCAATTGATGGTGCCTGGAGGCTCGATCAATTGCATCTGACCTGTATTAACTGAGTCAGGCCAGCGCCATATAACACATTTCATATTACAACCGGGTCATATTTTGAGGCCTGCTCTGGGCAATTAGCGCAAGAAAAGTGTGGCCGGAACATATGCCTGCTTTACTGAGCAAGAGAAATAGACAAACGATTCACCGCGTGCCATATATCCCGTTCAAACCTTGAAATAAGGCAGTGGTGGAAGCGGTAGCCTGCATCGCTCTTTCGGTGAGACTGAACTTTAGAAGGGTTTTCACAGGATTGAGATTTTATATTATCTGCAAGCTGCTGATGAAGCCGGCGTAGCCGTCGACCCTGGGGTGAAGCCTGATGCTCTGGCTGTTAATAACCGGATATAAAAGGCGAACCGTGTTAAGCTCCAGGTCTGGCTATAAGTTAAGCAGGCTTCAGGCTCCTTGCATTAACAGTCAATACTCATTCTCCATCTCAGTATACCTGCACACTTCACTCTCGCTTGCAGTAAGGATTGCCAACCCCTGTTGGTTCAAACGCTCAAGCACAAGGCAATACCATGAATATGACTTCACTAGGCGTTATTGGTAGCTCTAAAAAGGAAGATGAACGGCGGGTGCCGATACATCCGGAACATTTATCCAGGATCCCCGAAAAGATACGTAGGCAACTCATTTTTGAAACTGGCTATGGCGAACGCTTTGGTATCGATGATACTGAACTTGCCGCCCAGGTGGGGGGATTGGCCTCAAGAGACGAGCTGTTAGAAACCATGAACACTGTCATTATCGCCAAACCGGTACTTGCCGATTTTGAGCAGTTACGTGTGGGCGGTATGCTCTGGGGATACCCTCATTGCACTCAGCAACGACAGATCACTCAGATTGCCATTGACCGAAAACAGACATTAATCGCATTTGAAGATATGTATGTCTGGGGACCTCAGGGTCAGGTTGGGCGCCATACATTCTACAAAAACAACGAAATGGCGGGATATTGCGGGGTCATTCATGCTTTGCAGCTTAAGGGCATAGACGGGCATTATGGTAATCAGCGTAAAGCGATAATTTTCAGCTTTGGTGCCGTCAGTCGTGGTGCTATTTATGCTCTTAAAGCCCATGGCTTTCGCGATATCACTATTTGCATTCAGCGACCCGACCATGAGGTCCGTGAAGAAATTCTTGATTGTCATTATGTTTGGCTAAAAGCCGGCACCGCTGATCAGGCCAGAATGATGGTGGTCGAGCATGACGGCACAGAACGGCCATTGAGTGATTTAATCAGCGAATCGGGGCTTATTATCAATGGCATTTATCAAGACCCCAATCACCCTATCGACTTTGTCACCGAACAAGAAAAGGTTTGCCTTAGACCGGGCTGCTTAATCATTGATGTGAGTTGTGACGAAGGAATGGGTTTTTATTTCGCCAGGCCCACCACCTTCAAAGATCCCATGTTCCAGGTCGAAAAAGTGGATTACTACGCCGTTGATCATACCCCCAGCTATTTATGGGAAAGTGCCTCTCGTTCAATTTCCGCCGCATTGGTGTTCCATTTACCCGCCATAGCCGCAGGGCCAGACGGGTGGCATCAAAATGAAACCATACGTCGGGCCATTAATATTGATAAAGGTGTTATTCAAAAGCCAGATATTCTGGCTTATCAACACCGCCAACAGGCTTATCCGCACCTACCCGTTTAATGATTTCAGGCCCATTCATTTGGGCTTATTTCCTCTTTTGGCCTGTCTGCTACTGAATTAGTGCCTATCAGCGTTATCGGGCATCAGGTACCAAAGTAACAAAGCCACCGCAAACAATGCCGGAATATCGCCCAACATATTTGCGTGTTCAGTTTCGTCGACAAGCGCCTGCACAAGCATGATTCCGCCATGCACGATACTCGACCAAATGGTAAACCATATAAGACTGGCGTGTTCCATCGGCTTTTTTGCAGCTCGAATCAAGAATATTCCCAGGGTGATATAAATACCCATGATCATCTGTTCATATTCAGGTTGGGCTGGCGACCAGCTCCAGCCCTCCGGCCAGACCACCATCATCATGGCGGGTACGCCTATAATAAAAATCACACCAATGGCATAGAGCGCGACACTCAAATACTTCATTTTTGTATGTGTTTCCACGATGTTACTCCAAGAGGGTTGCTTAACGGCTAGCCCCTGATTATGAAGAGATTATAGTAACATGCTGGTTATTTTTTATACTTATATTAATAGATTTTCTTTATATCAGCCGTTTACCTTAATTTACTAGCGGGCTTCTTAACACATGGGGCGTAGGTCTTAGCTTATTTATTAATAATGCTACCCTGGGGGCGACAACCTACGGCAATCGAAGCGACTGATTGTTTTGCAAAACGCGATATTAAACTGATTCGCCTCCAGCGGTGCAAATGGCAGCAAACCGGGTTCGTCGAGCGTTTGGAGAGTGCGTTATGCTGAAAGCGCCTTTAGACTTTTTTTAAATATTTACCCGTTTAGAGAACTGATGTGGCGCTGACAGCCGAATGAGCTAGAAAAACGAAACCGGAAAAGCTTCAGAATGTATCGCAGACCGCTTATCGACTAGAAGTAGTAGCTTGGAATAATATTTATTTATTGTTAATTCTTATTAGTAGTACTAAAGTTGTGGCTATGATATTTGTACGGATTACTTTGGGTATATAGAGTATGGAAACCATTGGCATTGTATCAACAGTTCGAGCACCATTTTCTCAGCTAAAAGCCTTTGTTAATTTTCATTTAAACATTGGTATCGATTGCATCGTATTATTCTTCGATGACCCCGATGATGAAGCTTTTAAAAAGTTTCAGTATTATCCTAAAGTTATTACTATTTGCTGTGACAAAGTGTATTGGAAAGAAAACGGCGGCGAGCGCCCGTTGGCGATTGAAGAAAGGCAAAAAATAAATATTAATAAGGGTATTGAGTACCTTGGTGAGAAGGGATGTAGTTGGTCTATTCATATTGACAGTGATGAACTCGTGAACCCATTAAAGCCGATTAAATCATTATTGTCCGAGAATAAAGCAGATATAGTTAGATTCACAGTATTAGAGGCGGTAGCGGAGAAAGAGGAATATGAAAATATTTTTCTGCCAAGTTTATTTAGAAAGCAGAGTCGAAAAGAAATAGTCAAGCTGGCTAGTAAGACTGGATTTTTTAAAGCGTTTTTCGATGGTGAATTTTTTAGAGGTCACACTGCTTCAAAAGCAGCCGTTAGAATCAAACCCGAGTTCAATAACCTATATAGCATTCACGGTGTTGATAGGACCGTTGCAGCGAGTCAGGAAATTACCAAATTTATCCAGCTACTTCACTATGACTGTGTAAGCCTTGATGATTGGAGAACTAAGTGGGACAGGCGACTTGATGGATCGGGGATCGCAGTTGGAATGAGGTCGAATAGACAAAGACAAATGGAGTTTTATAAAAAGGCAAAAGATAAGAATGATAACTCTCTTTCTGAGCTATTTAATAGACTGCATAATGTTAGAAGGAGGGAACGCCCCTTTCTTTATGTATTTAACATGCTGACACGAGTTAACCTGGATACTAATCTCTTTGATGATGCCTCATCTTAGTTATTGTGGTGGTATTTTCACTATCGGCCCATATTTGATAGTAGTCGTAGACTAAACTAAAACTAAATTAAAAATAAGCGAAAACTTGGTTTGAATGAATTAAATTTTTTTGTCAATTTCGATATCTTCGAACCCAAATTGCAGCCACAAAAGGGCAATTGAATAAGTACAAATTGACCGCTTTAATCCTGTCAATCTCACTTCTGTAGCCGCAGTTATGTTTAGCTTTGGTGGATATAAAAACATCAATAAATCTATCTCAGCCCTTAGATGACAAGGCCTATTTCAATCAATCCAATGACGTGGCCACTTTTGGAGCTATCTAACGCTAATTCGCGGTATGTAAAGCCCTGCTGGCATGAATAGATCCGGGCGTAATACCGGTTTGTTACCCATGGCTCCATCTATCCCTGTCATATTTAAAGGTTATAGAAAATATCAAATGACTGCTATGCCTGAACCTGGCTAAGCACTATCGGTATTAGAGGCGTCTATTAACAAGGTGATGTCAGCGTAAATGCATCCTCATGGGGAGTCTTGATGGAAGGAGGGGGGTAGGCGTATCAGGTACGCGGTCAAAGACCGCTGATTGTTAAGCTATGGCACAAGCAACAACGCCCTTCGGAATGTGCACCAGGCCTGACCAAATCAGCATCATCACTGACATCCTTTCTTACAGAGTTATCACCATCCTGGCTTAAAATACGTCGACGCTGGTCACACAATAGGCTACATTTTGGCAAAGAATAATTATTAACCATCTGACAATTCAGGGAGAATTATGTGAGTGTATTTCGAACGCTTGTGATAAGTGGCGCTGTGGCTGCCGCGCTGGCCATGCCGGTAACTGCACAGCCGCAATCAGACACCAACAGTAGTAGTGTAGCCGGTCAACAGCAGAGTGAGCATGACCGTTTGTTCGCACTATTTGCAGCCGCAGATGAACGCCAGCTGGCGCTGAACCCGGTTTCGGGGCTATTCCGGGGTGATATGCGACGCGCCGGCCGACTCGGCGATTTTATGACTGACGCTTATTCTATTGCCACACGCACCGGTACGCTGCTGAACCTGTCTGAGTTGTCAAAAATTGACCGCTCACAACTGAACGCAACCGACAAGCTGGCCTACGATGTATTTGAATACGACCAGCAGCAGAGTCTTAAAGCTACCAGCGATGAAATACTTGCCCTGACAGAAGTGCGCCCGGTAAATCACTTCAGCGGTTTCCATACTTTCTACCCTACTTTTGCCAGTGGCAAAGGGGCAGCGCCTTTTAAAACCATTGAAGATTACGAGAACAATCTTTCACGACATCAGGATTATCTGGACCTCAGCGAACGCGCTATCGATAAGTTTCGAGAGGGTATGGAAACAGGCGTACTGGAAACCCGGCTCACTATAGACCGGGTTATCAAGCAGTTCGACACCCAATTGGCAATTCCCATTAAGGAGTCCCAGTACTGGGGACCGGTCACGATGTTTCCTGACAGCTTCAGTGAACAAGACAAAGCCCGCCTGACCAAAGAGTATATGGCGGCCACTAAACAGATATACGCGTCAACTGAACGAATGCGCGATTTTCTGCGTGATGAATACTTGCCTGTGGCCCGGGACAGTATCGGGCTTAGCCAGATGAAAGGTGGCGAGAAGCTTTACCGTCACCTGATTGAAAAAACGACAACCTTGCCGCTGAGCGCCGATTATCTGCATGATCTGGGGATGCAGGAAGTAAAACGCATCAAAGCCGACATGGTTGAGATTATGGAAGAAGTTAATTTTGAGGGCACCCTCAATGAATTTTTCGATCACGTGCGCACCGACCCCCAATTTAAGCCCGAAAGCCGTGAAGCATTAACCGAGGCGTATTACCGTATTGGGCGTGAAGTCGACCAGAAAATCGATGACTATTTTTCGTTGCTGCCCAAATCCGAACTCGAAATTAAGCCTTATGATCGGTCTATCGAGCAGTTCAGTGCCGGTGGGTCGTATCAAAGTGGCACCCCAGACGGCTCTCGCCCGGGTACGTTCTACTTCAATGCCTATGATTTGCCCAGCCGGCTAACCACGGGGAATGTTACCCTGTACCTTCATGAAGGCGCGCCAGGGCATCATTTCCAAATCAGCCTGGCTCAGGAGAACGAAGATTTGCCGGCATTTATGCGCTTTGGTGGTAATAATGCCTATGTTGAAGGCTGGGCCTTGTATTCCGAAACGCTGGGTTACGAGATGGGCTTCTTTGATGATCCCTGGAACCGCTACGGTACGCTACAGGATGAACAATTACGCGCCATGCGCCTGGTAGTAGATACCGGCATCCACGCCAAGGGCTGGAGCCGGGAACAGGCAATTGATTTTATGCTGGAAAACTCTGGTATGACCCGCACTGAAGTCGTGGCTGAAGTGGAGCGTTATATTGCTATCCCGTCCCAGGCACTTGGTTACAAGGTGGGCGCATTGAAAATTCAGGAATTACGCCAACAGGCGGAAGATGCATTGGGTAAAAACTTTGATATCAAAGCATTCCATGCGCAGGTGTTGGGCACAGGCGCACTTCCTCTGCCAATACTGGAACAAAAAATCGAACGCTGGATTGCCAACGAGAAAAGCTAATCTATGAGAGTAAAAAGGTCGGCAGGGCGCAATGGTCTGCCGGCCTTTTTTATGGTCCGGATAGCCGAATCTATTGGCTCAGACAAACACGGGCCGGCTTTCGGTGGATACTATCAGTGTCCTGAAAAGGGATAATAAGTTCGACTCTTCTTCGCGGTGCTACTCGTTGGCTTCGAAAATTTTGGACCAGAAAAAGCTTTTACACATCATTTTCTGTGTCGGCCAGCCAATGCATTATATTAAGCAAGAATTCTTCGTTTTGCTCGGCACCAATGGCACGTAACCCAAGTTTTTTACCTGTTTTTGTCATTAATTGTGATGAAAACATCATACCTTCAGCAAAAACCGCGACTCGCCCTTTGCCAAGCTTAAGGACCGCGCCCTGACTCCATCCCTTCATTGAAACCCGCGGTGTGTCGGGCTCTACCTGAAACGGAATCTCTGGTGTGGTGGCGCTAACACCAGGACCTAAATTCAATAGGGACACGGCATTCTCTGGCGCTTTAAATGCTGATCCACCAAATGATCTTACCTGACGTATGTCAGATGAAACCTTTCCCAAACCCTGGAGAAACACAGGTTGGGTGGCCGCCATTTGCGTACTTTCTTTTTTGTATGTAGTGACATGCTCGGCAAGGGACTGATTCAAGTGGCTGAACGTGGCATTCCCCACGTGCCCGTTGATGAACTGAAATCCGAGAGCATGTGTCAGATTTTTTATAACTTTGGGGAAGGGTGTATGATCTGCCACCAGAAAGAGCGCACCGCCTTGGATAACCCAGCTCTTTAGTACTTCAACTTCATCTTGGTCAAGTGCCTGCTCAAAAGGCGGCAACCAATCATCCCGGTGTCTGTCAAGCGCATTGGCAATAACCAGAATATCGACATTGCTTAGCGGCGTTTCAGTAAATCTTTTAGTATTAGAGCTGACTCTGAACCCTTCACTTTCAAGAACTTGTGTAAAGGGCCTGTACCTGCCGTTCTTGGTCAGAAAATTGTTATGAGCTTCGTCTATAAATACCACAGGGCCGTGCTCAGATGAGAAGTGAGCAACCCTGCTTTCAGGCCTGAAATCGGGATCCGCCTGTTGCTGGCTATCAGAGCAGGCCACCAATATCATAGCCAAACCAATAAAAATGACGTTCTGAACTAACCTCATTAACACCTCCAGTTGTTATTACTTGTTTTCCACTGATTTGCGCACCTTCCGCTGTTGGACGATAGCCTGAAAATATTAACTGCCTGTATAGCGCGCAAGCAGAGTAAATAACGGGGTGCCGCCTAGCTGAATCACTTATTTTTGATTCAATGTTGGGTATCCCGGCTCGCGATTGACGAGGCTGGAGCGCAAAGCAAAATCCGTATTATGAGGTTAGTGACAAACGCTTCTCTTGTGAATCAATCAGCCTTTATCTTCACATTATTGGAGAGCCACTATTTAAGTCTCATCGTAAAAGCGTAATCGTAAAAGCGCTATCGTTTGAGCGAGGCTGCTTGTGCGAAAATCTTAGCGACGCTTTTTACGTCCTTTCGCTTTACCTTTACGCTTCGGGCTATCGTCAGCTTCAAAATTGCCGTATAAGTTTTCCTCGGCTTTAACCACAGGTGGTTTTGGCTTTGGAGCAAACCCGGGAACTATCTGCTGTTTAAACTGGCGACCAGTCAGACGCTCGATTGACTTCAACTGCTTGGCTTCATCGTCGCTGAAAAGCGATATAGCCAAACCTTTGGCTGAGGCTCTGCCGGTGCGGCCGATTCGGTGAATATAATCTTCGGGCACGTAGGGTAAATCAACATTAATCACGCAGGGCAGTTGCTCAATATCAATGCCCCGTGCGGCAAGGTCGGTTCCAATCAACACCTTGATGCGGCCACTTTTAAAGCCATCTAATGCCAGGGTACGGGCTTGCTGGGTTCTGTTAGCATGAATCGATTCTGCTGTAATACCGGCTTGCTCTAATTCGTTTCTTAAACTATCTGCGCCTCGCTTGGTGCGGGTAAATACCAATATCTGGGACCATTCATTGTGATTAATCAAATGAAGAAGAAGCTCGTTTTTGCGCTCTTTATCCACCGGGTGCAATACCTGAGTGATGGTCTCAATATGATCCTGCGCCGTGGCTAACTCAATGGTCACAGGGTTATTGAGCATTGTCGTTGCCAATGCTTTGATTTCTTTGGTGAAGGTGGCGGAGAACAGCAGGGTTTGACGTTTTTCCGGTAGCAAGCTTTGGAGGTGGTGAATATGGTCAATGAAACCTAAGTCCAACATGCGGTCGGCTTCATCTAATACCAGGATTTCAAGATGGTCAAAGTTAATTACGCCTTGCTTGTATAAATCTACCAGGCGCCCGGGCGTAGCGATAAGGATATCGACACCTTGCTCCAACGCATATTTTTGCGGCTCGATGCGCACACCGCCGAACACTGCCGCAGTACGCATATTCATATTCTGACTGTAGTCAGCAACGTTGTCGGCCACCTGAGCAGCAAGCTCGCGGGTGGGGGCAATGATTAAGGCCTTAACAGCGTTGGGCTGAGCGCGCGCCCTGTCTGCCAGAAGGTGCAAGATCGGTAATGAAAAACTTGCCGTTTTACCGGTTCCGGTTTGGGCAATCGCAATAAGATCGCGGCCCCCCAATATTGCTGGAATGGCCTCCTGTTGAATTGGAGAGGGCTTGTGATAGCCCTTTTGGGCAACGGTGTTTAACAGGTCGGTGCATAGGCCTAAGGCGCTGAATGACATAGAGGGGGCGTCCACAACTCATGGAAATTGCGCACATAATACGTGTTGTGCCGGTCACTTGTGTCACTATTTATAGGCTTTTTTACCAATGGCACCAGCCGCGGTAATCACAGCCGCACTCAGATACAGACAAGTGGCTCAATTAGGGTGTAATCAAGCAGGCTTTTTAGCCAGAAAGATGGTGTGTTTACTTCCTTTGCCTTTGCGGGCTCTGGCAATGCGAGTAGTCACCTTGTAGCCGGCTTTTTTAAGGCGCACAGTAAACAGGTAATCCGGCCCCGCTGACCAAATGGCCAGCATACCGTTAGGTTTCAGAACCTCATAGATGTCTTGCAGACCCTCCAACGAATAAATCCAGTTGTTATCAGAATGCGTTAAGCCTTCAGGGCCATTATCCACATCGAGTAAAATCGCATCGTAGGTGGGTTTCCTGGTATTCAACAGGTGTTTTACATCACCTACTTTAACAGTGGTTCTGGGATCCTGAAGGGGATTTTTGGCGCAATGGCCTAATGGCCCCTGGTTCCATTCCACCACTTCCGGGATTAACTCTGCCACCGTAACTCGCGAGCCTGACGTGACCTCATTTAGCGCCGCAGCAAGGGTGTATCCCATCCCTAAACCACCCACCAGCACATGCGCGTCAGGGGTCGATTTAAGATGAGCACAGCCTAATTGAGAGAGTTCTTTTTCAGAGTTATACACCCGGCTATTCATCAATTCGCCACGAATACCGGAAAGCCGGATGCTGAACTCTTCATCACGGCGGGAAAATGTTAGTTCACCACCATTGTTTGGAATTTGAGCTGTGCCTAATTTAACCCATGGAACCATCTGCAGGCTTACCCTATGTTGATACACTGATTAACAGTGATATTTGCTTATACAAAATATTGGCGCGCAGAGTAGCACACTTGCCTACTTACCATAGGATTTGAATTGAAGCTGAAAGTACCTTGCCCCATTGTCCTATGCGAATTTTAAAACCTATTTTCGTATTGCTGATGCGCGGGAAATAACGGTTTATCAAGAAGGTTTGTTCCGTTGAGAGCTCATCAGTAAGTTGATGTCATATAGACATCTTTTATGTCGCTAGAGATTTTAGGAAATGGTATGTCGTACTTTTGATGTTACTTGTAAGAAATGGTTACAAGTATGTACTTGAGTGACCGATCGGCTCGCATTATGCTACCTTTTTGCACAATAAATGGATTTTTCGAACAATGCTGAAATTCTGGGCGAGCTTGTTTTGGGCGTTATGTTGTTTTGTAGGGGGGAACGGAATTAGCCATGCTTCTGAATTCCAAACATGTGCCGACTCAGAATTGGCAAGCGAACTGAATTCCACTCGCTGCGCTACAGTGAGCGTGCCGTTAGACTATAGTGCAGCTTATGCATCAAAAAACCCTGATAAGCAACTTAGCCTGTTTGTGCGAAAGTTTCATGCCACGGAGAAAAAAGAGGGGACCATTTGGTTGATTGCCGGCGGGCCTGGCGAGTCCGGCGCATCGTTTTACGCAACCATCTTAGTGTTTCAAGAGGCCTTTCCAAATTTCGACTTGATGGTGCCTGATCATCGGGGAACAGGTTATTCCTCGACGATTTGCCCTCAGGAGTCGGTAGACTCTGCCGCTGGCAAACAGCTTACCGGGGCGGAATGGGGTGGATGTATTTCGTATATGTATGCTGACGAGAGTTATGTAAAGGCGTTTTCTATCACTAATGCGGCACACGATTTAGCCCATCTTATCGAGCACTACAGTGGCGACGGCAAAGTCTATGTTTACGGAGTATCCTATGGCACACAGTTGAGTTTGCGGCTATTACAGTTAAAACAGGTTGAACTGGATGGCGTAATTCTGGATTCACTGGTGCCTCTACAGAATGATACCAAGCACGATTTAAGCAAGCGCTCGTTTGTGGTTAATCAGGTTGGGCTTGAAGTGCTTAAGCGCTGCGATAACAGCGTGCAGTGCAAAACAGAGAAACCTCTTGCCAGTATGCTTGATACATTACTTGCTACCAAGCCGCTGTTATCCGACTTCAATGAAACACTGCCGGCGCAAAAGCTGAGTATGGTTCTGGGCACCCTATTGGATATCCCGGAATTGAGGGGACGCATCGCTGCACTTATTCAACAACTTTCTGATAATCAAACCACCTTGTTAATTCAGACCCTTGATGACATTAAGACTTTTTACAGCAGCTTTAACAATGGCTATCCAAACTTCGGCAGTTCCATACCGCTGGTACAGGTTATTTCGGCATCCGAGAACAATTTACGGCCGGCGCTAAGTAAAGAGAGTGTCGCTATCGAAGAACAAGAGTTACTATTTACCAGTCCTCTGGCAGGCCTTTTGGCAGGGAACCGCATGCCCACTTATGAGCGTGATAGATACTACGCTAAAGTTCCAGACGTGGTACCTTCTATACTAGTGTTGCAGGGCTCGCTTGATCCTAAAGCCCATATAAACGGGGCCCGGCAGCACGTGTCTGCATTGAAAAAGTCTGGCGTAACACACATGGTGGAAATAACAGATGCACCTCACTTTGTCGCCCTACATTCCCCTAAGTGCTTTATCGACTTAAGCATGGACTTTGTCAAAGGTACTGAAGCATTGCCCGCCACATGTGTAGATAAAAAAGTGAAGATGGAATAACCGTATTTTTACTATTGAGATGTACCTGGCCGGGCACTTTTCACACAGACGTTAGTATAAGTCGCGTTTTGTGGCTCAGCGCTCAGCCTACACATTCTGCTTTTTTAACCGATAGGTGGCTTCATTTGTTTAAGCCCGAATAAACAACGGACGGCAACCCGCGATCAAGATTAAATTATGGAGCGTAATGTGGGATGGTCGGCGCTGATTTAAGACAATGATGAAGACCCTGGGTTCCCATTGCGTCGACCATATATTGCAGAACAATGTCAGAGGTTCTCCGGTAGCCGGCAATTAAAGCTGAAAATTTATCCAGAGGCAGAGCGGCGCCAATACTACCATGCTCAGCACAATTACCAGGGCTATGAAGAAACAAAAGCCGATAGGAAGCGATTTTCACCTCCATATCAGTTACTCCCTTGGGTACTATTTACGGAAGCAGAATTTATTTGGTAGGACACGGTAAATACTTTTTAGAAGTACAATGCTTACACAAAGACCACTTCAGAGCATTGAAACGGTCTTTGTTTTAAGCAAAGCTCAGTCAAAAGTTACGCTGCCCTTATTAGGAATAATTTCTAAATTATTCTCACCGAACCCTTCGCTGCCAGGGCAATTATTAACCACGCCGCTAAGCATAATGGTACCAGTGTGAAGATTACTGTACTGGCCCGTTCCTTTTACCAGGTTTATTTGTTCGTTGATTACCAACGGAGTGCCACCCGAGCAGAAAAAGTCACCGGACTGTGGGATTAGCAAATCATTTGCCGAGAACAGCGTATAACCCCGGTCTTCTCCTACCAATTTATGTGAAGCAAGCCCGGTGGCAGGGTTAATCTTACCGGCTACAATGCCTTCAACCTTTATCTTACGGTGTGTTGTTTTGCGCTCTTGTCCGGTAAGGCTCTGCCAGTCTTTATTAACCAGCTCAATTGTAAAGGTACCCAATTGCTCCGGGGCTTCGTTCTGGGAAGGATCCGAGACTTCGAATGTTTCCACCGTGCCCTTTACCGGCACGTAGGTACCTTTGGCCGTTTTTGCAAGTGCCATAGAAGAAAATGACGAGCAAAGAACAGTTGCCAGTAAAGCTGTTTTAATCATATTTTTCATAGTTTTAGTGTTCCTAGCTGGGATAAGTGGGGGAATGAATAAGTTTGCCTGCGAGACATCGACATCTTATACGCAACAACACATAGAAATAGCTTATTGATTTGTGAAACTTTTAAAGAATCTCAATAGTGCAGAAAGATGTGCTCTACTCTGATTGTCGGATACTTCTATTCAAGGACTTATGGCACCTGACAGAGGAGTTATGTGCAGGCGAAGGAAATATCCTTCGGAACTTAACCCTAAGGTGGTCTTACTTGCCCAGCAACGCTGGTAAGTGGTGGTCCTATAGCATTAGATATAGGTATTAATCCCTCCGAACTGAGATGATCGAAGCGCCAGGCTGAACAACGCAAAGACAAAGTGTTTGAAGGCAAGGGGGCCTTACGGGGTGAAAAATGGCGAAACTAAAACGTGAATAGTTAAAATTCACTGAACCACCACCGGGACAGGGTATGCCTATTGTAATACCTGCCCTCTAATGGCTACATGCGCCGTCACAAATAGCTTCAAAGCTATAGCGCCGCCAGCGAAGAACGTAACGTCAGCGTTGATAATGCTAATTCGTTATAGAGAAGCGAAATCTGATTTATCGATGATGCCGAGCGGCTCTATAGTCGAATTATGAAATGTAGATCTGGCAACCAGAGCAGTAAGCTCCCATTTTTACAAAGGCAGTCGTGAGAAGGCAGGAGGGCTTACAAACCATTCTAGCTCACAATATTTCGGCCTTTTTCTTTGGATAAATAGAGTGCGTTATCGGCTAGTTCATACATTGATTTCCAACTTTCTTGTTTATCGATTGATGAGGCGATACCTATACTGACAGTGAGCCAAATGTCTTGACCTTCAAAACTCAAAGGTGTTTTTGCTACGGTAAGCCTGATTCGTTCAGATACAAGCTTCGCTTGTTCTTTTGAAGTATGTGGCGCAATAATCAGGAACTCTTCGCCACCGACCCGGTATTTTAGGTCATACTCTCGCTTAACTCTTCCTGCTAACGTACATACATGTTGTATTGCCGCGTCCCCCGCAGCGTGACCATACCTGTCATTGATTGATTTGAAATGGTCAATATCCACCATGATGAAGCATAACTCTTTACCTTCTCGTGTACTTCTCTCGACTTCCTCAGTTGCACGCTTCTCCAAAGACTTTCTGTTCAACCAGCCACTTAAGTCGTCCCCGAATTCAGATAATAAGTGCACCACTCATGGTTAAACGGTGAGAAGAGATCAACTGCCTGTTGGTGGTACTCTGTAATCGCCAAAAAACATGAGTAGTTACCATGAGATACAAGCAGTT
>VMHT01013102.1_pt1 | contig 30143 bp, 47 predicted proteins | sample 4693611 | NCBI WGS metagenome assembly VMHT01 (sample SAMN12280063, study PRJNA550983) | marine metagenome | isolation source: seawater sampled from same location over 5 years 0.02-0.2 micron viral filtrate | place: USA: collected off the coast of southern California halfway between the port... ... | reverse complement strand
TAAGTAGCACCGATAAATACAGTATGAGCAAGTATATCACCCATTGGGCAGTAGCCTTTATCACGGCTATAGTTATGATCAGCATACATTATGGTGATAGCACCATTGTCCAAACGCTCCGGTTGAAGCAATTCGATATACTACAAACCACTGATCAACCACAAGTGTCCCAAGATATTGTAGTAGTCGCTATCGATGAAACAGCCATTGAAAAGTATGGGCAATGGCCTTGGAAGCGAGAAGTACTGGCAGATATAATCTGGAAACTTCGAGAAGCAGGTGCGGGTATTATAGTACTCCCAATTCTAATGTCAGAGGTCGATAGGTTAGGCGGCGACATGGACTTGGCTCAAGCACTTGCGGGCAACGGAGTAGTAATTGCACAAGCAGGAACTACCCAAGTCAATCGCAACTCGGTCCCGCGAGGTATTGCGAAGATAGGAGACCCACTGCCATATATGTTTGAATGGCCGGGAATGTTGGGACCTATACCACTGCTAGGAGACAATGCAGACGGTGTTGGGGTTATAAACACATCACCTGAGATTGATGGCGTTATACGCCGTGTTCCTCTCATTATGCGTATCCAGGATGATACGTATCCTGCTTTAGCAGTAGAAGTAATTCGTGTTTCAACTGGCGCACCAAGTTATCAAGTTAAAGAAGCAGGTGGCGGCATTGAAGCAATACGAGTACCAGGCTATCCTATTATTAAAACTGATCCAAACGGACAGATTTGGTTGCGTTGGAACAAGCAATTTGAAACTATTAGTGCGGCCAGTGATGATTTAAGTATGGTCACTGGCCGGACAGTTATTATAGGAGCACAGGCAGAAGGAATAGGAGGCATGATTGCAAGCCCAACAGGGCCTCAATTTAACTATATTCCTGCGGCAGTAACCCTACAAACAGTAATTGACGGAGATCAAATACAAAGACCTTATTGGGCGTTGTTAGCAGAACTACTAACAACAGCAGTTATAGGTTTTCTTTTAGTCTTGTTAGCACGTTTTACGCCCTACTACATAGTTGGTGGTGCTATTGTTCTGTTTTCCGGAGGCCTTGCTTACAGTGCATTATACGCTTGGCAAAACCACCTTTATTTGCTGGATGTCACTTTTCCGGTCCTTACGGTTCTGATTGTAGGTTTACATGCAGTGTTTAATCGCTTTGTAAGTGAATACTTTCAAAAGCAAGAAATTAAAAAACAGTTTGCAGGTTACGCAAGTCCAACAGTAGTGCGTATGTTACAAGAAAATCCTGCACTTATAAAAGAAGGAATGAAAAAAGAAGTTTCAATTTGTTTTTCAGACCTTAGAGGCTTTACACCATTAGGTGAATCATTTGGCGATGATGTAAAAGGCCTAACAAAAATTATGAATGGCTATATGGATGCAATTACGCAACCTATACTAGATGCAGACGGCATGGTCATTAAATATATTGGCGATGCAAGTATGCATGTACACAATGCACCTATTGATGATCCCGATCATCCTCGTACAGCAGTGCAGTGTGGATTAGATATGCTAAAAGCAGTGGAGATATTTAATGAAAAAATTACTAGCGAAGGCAGGCCACCCGTTGGGATGGGGGCTGGCATTAATACTGGTCTTGGTTATCTGGGCGAAATGGGTAGTACACAAAGACACAGTTACGATGTCCTTGGAGACTCAGTCAGTACAGCCGCTCGTATTGAAAGCAAATGTAAGGAATACGGATGTGTACTTCTTATTGGAGATGCGACATATCAACGTACAAAGTCAGACTTCTTCTACTTGAAAATAGATGACCTAGCAGTTAAAGGTAAAACAGTCGGCATTGGGATATGGACAGTGTTGGATCAAAGACGTCCTGCATGGCGCACAGCACAACGTCAGCATCAAGATATGCACGAAGCATATCAAGCACAAAAGTTTGATGAAGCAATATGGATTTGTGAAAAACTAATGAGACACTTTGATGGAAAAATGGAAGGTTACTATAAAATGTGGATTGAAAGGTGTGAGTATATGAAAACACAAGATTTACCTAAAGATTGGAATGGCGTATTCATCGCCACAACAAAATAATGTTTGGTTGGTTTAAAAAACAAATAAATTGGGAAATGGAAGAGTACTGTTTACAACTAGAACATCGTGTAGATAGTTTGAAACGTAGAATTGCAGATGCACAATTAGCACATGAAAATCGTGTTGGAAATAAAAAAGAACCTAGTTTCGATATACCTAAGCAACAAATTATCGAAAAGCCTAAAACTGAAATAGAATTAATAAGAGAAAAGTTATTAGGAAAACGTGATAAAGATTTTTACAAGCCAGTAGACTAATCAGTTACACAATCTTTGCACTTACATCTGAAGCATACATCGTTAGCACACTCTGGACAGTCTTTGTCTCTATGGCACTTGTGGCCACACGTTTCACATTCATTTTCGTCGCTTAGTGACTTTGACATCTTGAATTTCCTTTTTCACTCTCTCTATAGTGTCAAGATCTAAATCAAGTTTTTTCCCAGTCATTTTTTCATACTGTTCTTTAAACTCTAATACCATATTTAACTTCTGTGTTAGACGTATCATATCATTATCTAACATACGAATACGATCAATCAAACCAATTAATGTTTTGCTTGCATCGTTTAAGACAGGATCGATTTCAGTAGTTACCCATTTCCAAACATAGTAGACAAAATAGCCGAGACCCATTGCCGCTATGATGGGAAATCCGTACTCACTAATCGCTGTTGCTAGATCCATTCTTGTTCTTTTTACTTTCTTCGTATTTTGCCATAAACACGGCAAGTTCGTTTGTTTTAATTAGCCAACCACTATCATTTACTACGAAAACATCACCTGGCTTATATAAAAAATTTTCTTTTTTAGAACCGTCTTTCATTAGACCCATTACTTCTCCGGGCCAATCACCTCTAACGGTAAAATTCTCTCCTGCTTGATCTACTGTATAGTCTACCCACATCATTGTTTTTCTCCTTAATCACGACGTGCATCATCCTTACCTTCGTTTGCGGCAATTCTGTCTACATTAGGCTTTACACTCAAAGCATAACTCATAAGTGTATCTATTTTAACTAGGTCGTTGTTCATAGTTTGAACACGATTATCAAGTCCCATTATAATGCCCTTAAGACTTTTTACGGATCCAGTAACTCCGCTTAGTATAAACTTTAAAGTAGTGAATACAAAGATACCCGATGCTATCGCCCCTGCGATCGGAAATCCTACATCACTAACTAATCCTAAAAAGTCCATTCTAAGCCCTCCAACTATATTTATCAATTAAATACACATATATATACAGGAGGAACTATGCCAATTTATCCATATCATTGCCAGCAGTGTAACAACCTCTGGGACGAGGTACTTCGTTACGAAGAAAAGCCAGATGAATGCCCTGAATGTGGAGAAAAGAAGGATTTAAAAAGGTTACTAGGTGTACCACAAAAACCTAAAGTGCAATCAGGGGCTTCGCATGAACGTTGGGGATATAACAAAACAACTACTGAAACACTATTTGCACCAGATTTACCTGGTGGCAGAATTGATCATCAATATGATGAAAACGCACAGACAGCAAAAACCAAAGAAAAAGCACAAAAGAAAGCACGTAAAGGTGCAACTGTAGCAGTAACCAGACCGAAATCTAAAGTTCGAACAAAAAAATAGTTGACTAATTGTATATAATCGTATATAATCGTATTAAAGGAGAAAAATTTATGATTGAAGGTTTTAGGGTACCTTATGTAACTTTTAGAACACGAGAAGGCGATGAAGAAGTTGACGGAGTAGAAGGATGTTCTATCGGCGGAGAATGGATTAATAAGACTACAGATGATTACTTTAAAGGTAAGAGGGTAGTATTGTTTAGTCTCCCAGGAGCATTTACACCAACTTGTTCTTCACAACAACTTCCAGGCTTTGAAGAAAATTATACTAAGATTTGTAACAAAGATATTGACGACATATATTGTATGAGTGTTAATGATGCCTTTGTTATGAATGCTTGGGCAAATCAGCAAAGCATTAAGAATGTAAAATTTATTCCAGATGGTTCTGGAAACTTTACAAGATTTATGGGTATGCTTATCGGTAAAAATCATTTAGGTTTTGGAATGCGTTCATGGAGATACATGGCTATTATCAACGATGGCGTTGTTGAGAAATGGTGGCAAGAACCGGGAATTAATAATGATGGCGAAGATGATGATCCTTATATTGAATCAACTCCAGAGAACTGTTGTAAGTATTTAGGAATCTCTTAATGAGTTTTAACGTTCACGAATACTATGATTGGTCAGCATTAATTGATCAAAGTTCTCGTGAACGAATGATGCTTGAAATTAACACAGGCATTGAAGCAGGACGCTATTGGAAGAACAGTCCTAAGTATCAAACCGATTGGAATGTTTTTGGTACTCCTACACAAGACTTTGTAAATCTTAAAATGAGTTTTATATGGTCTTGCTTTTCTTATTTAAAAATGGAAGTAAGTATCAAGCAAGTACAGTCGTGGGCATTTCAAACATGCTTGCCTGGAGAAGATAGAGATAAACTTTGGCATCATCACAATCATAATCCACAAACTAAAACAATCAGCGGAGTGTATTATTTACATTTACCTGATGATGTTAATAGTTACGAAACAGCAGGTACCGAACTTGCACCAAATGGTATAGACAAAGATGGACAAATGATAACAACTTGGAAAACAGGACACTGGATGATATATCCAGGTAAGTGCTGGCACCGTCCTGGTATATTACAATCAGAACAAAATCGTTACATTGTAGCGGCAGATATGGAGTTTTAATATGCAACATAAGATAAGTCAACTATGCGATAAAGTTTCAGTGATGTATGAGAAAAGTATGAAACTTAGACGTTTAAAATATGACACACCAAAACAAGAACGAGATAATCATGAGATTGATTCTCTTGTTATAGATTTACAAGCATTGGCAGGGGATATTTACAACGATCGAGAACCTCACCCTAAATTAGTAAAGGAAACTTAATGTTACGACAACAGGCTTTTATCCATTTTAACGAACAACCATTTGAACAAAAATGGATAGACATGGTTTACGACTTGGCACCAGAAGTAGAAAAAGCAAAGTCAGCAGAAAAAGATCCAAAGAATAAAAGACACAGTGATGTAAGTTGGATTGACGCAAATGAAAAATCAGAACCACTCTTTCAACATATTTTTGACATAGTACACTCAGCCAATGAACAAGCCCAGTGGGGATTTGAACATCAAGTAATTGAACCTCTACAGTTTACACAGTATGATGGTGAGAAAGAACAAAAGTATGATTGGCATGTAGATCATTTCATTGGCGAATTAGAAGAAACCATTAGAAAAATTAGTTTTAGTATTTTACTATCTGAAGATTATGAAGGCGGCGAGTTTGAAATAGAGTGTGGCTCTCCTGTTGCTGAACCTCGTGTACACACATTAAAAATTAAGAAAGGCGATGTTCTTTTATTTCCTAGTTATACATGGCACAGAGTAAGACCTGTAACTAAAGGTATGCGACACAGTTTAGTAGGCTGGGTAAGAGGACCGCAATGGAGGTAAATACAGTATGGCATTAAAAACATATGAATACAAAGCAGAAGACATTTTTCAAGATATCCCAGGAGACAAGAAAAATGTTAATATGGTAATACCCCCAGAAATTTTAGAATCACAAGGATGGAAAGTCGGTGATAAATTAAAATTTGATGTAGGCGACAAAGGTACCATTATTATTACAAAGCCAGAAGAGGCTAAAGAAGAAGATCAAAACGTAGTTGTCATTACCCAACCTGAATGAGCAAAGATATAATTGAAGCAGAAGGCAAAGTCCTTGAGATTTTACCAAACCAAATGTTTAAGATAGGACTTGACAACGGTCATGTAATAACTTGCTATACTGGCGGCAAAATGCGTAAAAATAAAATACGTATTGTAGCAGGTGATAGAGTAAAAATTGAAATGACTCCATATGATCTTACAAAAGGCCGCGTAACTTACCGTATTTGATACAACCAAAACACTTGACATTCACCCTATTTTAGTATATACTATTAGTATATACAGTAGGAGAAAACATGATATTTGTCGATGTAAATGGCGGTTCTAAATCACAAAAAAAGCATGTCCAAGGTATGGTCGAATTTTGTGTGAAAACACTTATGCCAAGAATGAATTTAGATATTACTGTAAATTTATGTAAACCTACTGGTGCAATGGGATATTGTTTAGAAGAAGATAACAATAGAACATTTGAATTAGAAATTGACAAAACACAATCTCTACGAGCAGTGCTAGAAACAGTTGCTCATGAAATGGTACATGTTAAGCAATATGCTAAACGTGAACTTAGTCCTGACAAGCATCTTTGGATGGGTAAGACATATAATCCAGACGAAACAAACTATTGGGATCTACCATGGGAAATCGAAGCACACGGTAGAGAAATAGGTCTTTTTGTACGTTATTGCGAAGCAAATAATCTAAGTAAGTATAAATGGACCCAAATATAATAAATACGTATATAATAAATTATGCCTAAATATGAAAGTTGGACTAGTGTAGATGCAGTAGACAGAAGTTTACTGGACAATGATATTCACTATCTTCATGGTGAACTTACAAATGAAAATGTAAGCGAAGCAATTAAATGGATCATTAGTGCTAACCTTGTAAAAAAACCTAAACGTGTACTAGAACTATATCTTAATACACCAGGCGGCGACTTATACGAGATGTTTGCATTAATAGATATAATGAAAACAAGTTATCATCATATTAGCACAGTTGGCATAGGTTCTATTATGAGTGCAGGCTTTTTAATATTTGCAAGTGGTTCACAAGGTTATCGTTTCATAGGTAAGAATACAGGTGTTATGAATCATCAGCATAGTGATAACTTAGATGCTAAGATGCATGACATAAGAGCACAAATGAAAGAGAATCAAAACTGTGAAGCAAGATGTTTGCAAATTTTAAAAGAAGCAACAGGCATGACTGTACAAGAAGTGCGTAACAAGTTTATTAAAAATCCTTCAGATCAATACTACACAGCCAAGCAATTGGTTGACCTAGGTGTAGCAGACGACATCTTATAGGTTGACAAACCGTATATAATCGTATATAATCGTATATAACAATTAGGCAAAAAGAGGCAAACATGAGAGATCACGCACCGGTATTATATAGAACACAAGATGTACTAGCAAATGCATATGCCGCACAACGTATTAACGGTAGTTATGTAAAAGATACACGTAGGTTTTCAGAAGACAATCCTACAATTTTTAGTAATAAAGAAATGTTGAAGTTTCAATTACGTCCAGAATTTCGCCCTAATGATTTTAAACCGTTTACAGTAACTAGCGAAGACTACGAGGCTGTCAACGATGCTGTCAAACATTTTAAGCGATATGCTTTTGGAATCATTGGCGATACATTGTCAGACTTCCAAAAAGATATTGTACAATCAGCAACAATTGAAGAAGTTGATTTTAACAAATTAGGAATACTAGCATATGTTCCTGAATTTGTCTCTAGAGAAACAGGCGAAAATACTCTTAAGAAAAAAATTCGTACAGAATATCGAGACAGTCAATATATAGGAGGTATAGGTGAATCAGTTGAAGGTGTTTGCGAAATCATGTCTGGTTACTACAGTAGTCACTATGAGCGTCATGCTTATACTGCTAATGTTATGGGCAATCTTATAAGTTTTTGGAATAAGTTTGAAATTCCAGTAGGAGAACATAGAAAGTTCAAAGCCAAAGTAAAGGCTCATGATAAGAATCGTTTATTTCAAGTAAACGAAACAAAACTAAATTACGTTAAACTTTATAAAGTTTAATCAATCCATAAATACAATATAAGCCACAGAGGAGAAATCTTATGACTAAGCAAATAACTAAGAAAATAGAATTTGAAGATGCATTAGAAGACGACGACTGGGGATTGATAATTTCATCATCCGGTGAACTTAAAGGTTTGTTTATACCTGACGGTAAAGAAGAAGAAGATGTGCCAGAACAGATTGTAAATATGTGCGTTTCAGTTTTTGGCATTGACGTAACACAAGACTATCAAGAAAATACTTTACATTGATTTAACCAATAGTGGTTGACTTTCAACTATAGTGATGGTATAATAAAGTTATACATTTAATAGAAGGTCAACCCACTATGCCTAAAACATTCGTAATTAGTGATACTCACTTTAACCACGAACTTATACTTTCATTCAAGGATTACATTGGTAAGCCTGTAAGGAACTTTGACTCTGTAGAGCAAATGAACGAGTGTATGATGGACAACTGGGTAAGTGTTGTGAAGCCTGAAGATACTATTATTCACTTAGGTGATGTATTGTTTGGTGAAAACAAAGTTGACTGGTTAGAAGCAAACTTTGCAAAGTTGCCTGGTAAGAAACATTTAATATTAGGTAACCACGATAACCCAAAGTTTCTTGCTCCGTTTTTCAAAAGCATCAAGTTATGGACTGAATTACCAGGAATGGTTTTAAGTCATGCTCCGATGCATGAGCAAACTCTTAATGAGTCACACAGATTCAAAGATGGTATCTTAAACGTCCATGGACACATTCATACTAATGCTTGTCCTCCAGGTCCATACAAGTGTGTTAGTGTTGAGCAAATTAACTTCACACCATTAGACGTAGAGGAAATAAACGTTGGATGATTGGAAGATACTAAAAGAACTTGCACTAGAAGCAGATACAGTTGACCCTATTGATTGGGGTCAACTGAATATATCAGAAGATGAAGCGTTTAATCTTATGGCTATGCATGTTGCTGAATTGGACAAAAATCACTTGACATTAAAGGCAATATGTGTTAAACTAATGGTAGAGAACTTTGTTTTAAATTTAAAACTATTAGGAGTAAAATGAAAGAAGTATTCGAAAATAAGTGTATAGTAACATGCACAAATAATGATAAAGTTGCAGAAGCAGAAGTTGACAACTTTAGGGTAAACGAATCAATGAATATTTTTATGGCTACTAATAAAATCCATATGAAATACAACGGAAGAGTTTATGTTGGTAATGCATTCGGTTATGAGTTTACAACTCCTGGACCAGAATCATATAATGTTAAGGAAGGAAGATAATGAACAGTAATTTTGACGGACCACTTGTAAGTGCATTTGAGGGTGACCCTGTAGGTGTTATCAAACAAGAATTAATTACGTACAGAGTCAAAGACGGACAGTTACGTAAAGAAACAACTACACGTAGATTTAACAGTGATCAAACAAACTGGCACGATGTAAGTAGTGTAGAACCTTTGATGGAGGTCAAATAATGCCGTTAATTCCTATGGTAGTTGAACAAGAGTCAAGAGGCGAACGTTCATGGGATATTTACAGTAGACTTCTTAAAGATCGTATTGTAATGTTAAATGGTCAAGTTGATGATGCTAGTGCTAACGTAGTCGTTGCACAGTTGTTATTTTTAGAATCACAAAATCCTGAAAAGCCAATTAATTTTTATATTAACTCACCAGGCGGTGTAATTACTTCAGGCATGAGTATTTACGATACAATGCAATTTATTAAATCACCTGTTCACACAATGGTGATGGGCCAAGCATGTTCAATGGGATCTTTCCTTGCACAAGCAGGCGAACCAGGACAACGTAAGTTGTTACCCAATGCCCGTACAATGATTCATCAACCAAGCGGTGGTGCTCAGGGTATGGCAAGTGATATTGAAATTCGTTTCAAAGAGATTCAATATCTAAAAGAAAATTTAACAAAGTTGTATGTTAAGCACAACACAGCCGGAAAAACTTATGAAGATTTTGAACGTGACATGGATCGTGATAAGTTTATGAATGCTGAAGAAGCAGTTGCATACGGACTAGCAGATACTATTGTGGAGAAAAGATAATGAACAAATATTTTAGTATAATTTTTTATTCAATGTTAATTGTTGCAGGTGCTCTAACATTTATAGCGACAGATCAACTTGAAAACAGACTTGAAAAAATGGAAACACAAATTGAGCAAATGAACATTATGCTCAAGGACATGCAATAATGCCTATTCCAGAAAGAATTACTATGCCAGGTGCGCCTGAACCTAAAGATCCTAGCAAGAAGCATTTCTATATTAGTTTAATTAAAAGTGCAGTAAGGATATTAGCAGGCGGCGTACTTGCATACGCAGGTTATGAATTTTGGTCAGCAAATGATTACACTGATATTGTAATTGCATATCCAGGATATTTGATGATGTTTTCCGGTAGTGCTTTTGTAATGGCAGAAATTTTAGGTATTTTGGAGGAACTGTAATGGTAGACTTAATGGAAGCAAAAGATAAAATCGCTGAGTTAAAAGGTATTCCTAAGCAAGATGAGTTGCTTGACATTTTGAAAACAGGAGTTCTCATTGTTACGTTTAACAAACTAGACGGTGACGAACGTGTAATGACTTGCACAAAGAACAATGAGCATATTCCAGAAGACATGCGTCCTAAAACAGAAAAAGTTATTAAAGAAGGTACTATTACAGTATGGGACCTAAATGCAAAAGGTTGGAGATCGTTTAAATACGATAGAGTAACTAAAGTCACAGGCGGTGGTACCGTCAATATCATTAAGGAGTAAAATATGTTTAAAAAACTACTAACAGTAGGCTTTATCACTGCCGTCAGTTGTTCATCAGCAGTTGCTGAAACTGTAACAGGTGAAGTAACAGATCATTTTAAAACTGTAATTTCGCAAACACCATACAACGTTGAGATTTGTAGAGATGTAACTGTAGGTGGAGGCACAAATACAGAAGGTGCAATCCTAGGAGGTATCATAGGAGGCGTAATTGGTAATCAGTTTGGTAAAGGTAGTGGCAAAGAAGCCGCAACTGGCGTGGGTGCTTTGATTGGGGCAATTCAAGGCGGAAAGAACAATGGTCCTTCTAGAACAGAAAGACAATGCAGTATTGAAACACGTTACAATGAAACACAGAAAGAAGTTTACAGTCACAGTATTATGACTTTCTGGGCAAATGGTAAACACCATCGCATCAAGTTTCATAAATAAAATTATACGGAAGTGTGCCTGAGTGGTTTAAAGGAGCGGTTTACTAAACCGTCGTAGGGGTGACTCTACCGTGGGTTCGAATCCTACCACTTCCGCCATTTACATAGAGGGAGAATATAATGGGAACAACACTAGCAATAATGTTTGGAATGTTTATGTGGGACAATCAAACATTTTTCGGAACCGCAGAAAAACAAGTAGAGGCTGGCTATGGCTGGGAATATGTTGGTAAAACAAAACCTTCAGGTGTCCCCGCTTTAACTGTCCTTGATGCTTCACAAAACGAAGTTATCTATTTCAAGTTAACTAAGTAGAAAGACGCTGATGTAGCACAATTGGTAGTGCAATTGATTTGTAATCAATAGGTTGGGAGTTCGAGTCTCTCCATCAGCACCACATTTAAGGAGTTGAGGAAACTCAACTTCTTTACCAAAAATTGTTGACAAACACTTAGAAAGGTGTTAAATTAATAGTATGTATAAAGTAACAGCATATTTTAGAAATCATAAAGTTGTAGAAAAGTTTCATGACTTATATGATGCAATAGATTTTAAAGATAGTGCTGATGCTAACTATCCTAAAAAAGTAACGTTTGAAAAGGTAATAGATATGAGAGAATGGGTTTATGATTGTTGGAATAGTGTAATGGATGACCAAAGAAATCCACTTAGCAAAATTCCAGACTTCAGTACAAGGCATATGATTATGCAGGTACTAGCATGGATGTGGTGTACAGTATTTGGTATCATTGTAGGTAGCATGTATTTAGGTATATTCAGCATGGTACTACACGTTCTATTACTAGGTGCTATAGCAGTTACAGTTGCAACATTTGAAACTGCTAAAAAGAAACCTCATGCATTTAATTTTATGAACGGATATAACTCACATGGTAGAGCAAGAACTTATACCATTTGGAGAGATGCAAAAGGAAATGCAAAAAAAGTTCCGTTAGACGCTGGCGACCCAGGTGGCGAACACGAATAAAAAATAATTCCATAACAAACAACAAACACAATAATCTATTTAAAAGGAGTTTATTATGGAATGGATTCAAGTTGACGAAAGACTACCCGAATTAGGAGAGCCATGTTGGTATTTCTTTGATTTAGTAGGAGCCCATAGAGGATTCTATGGAGGACTATACGAAGACGAAGAAGGAAAGGTTTGGCCAAGCATGAGTATCTTCTATTGTGATTATGGATTTCTAACTGGTGATGTAACTCACTGGCATCCTGATCAAGAAGAAACGCCCAGTTATCCAGATGGCTTTAAGTAATCAAATAAATACTGCAAGATGTTCAAAGCCGTTAAAGAAATAATATGGCATTTAACTTGCACCAGTTGTTCTAACTGGTTCACATATGCGACAATGGAAGATAAACTTTGTATTGAAAGGTATACCTTCCATTGTCCGCATTGTGGCAAAAAAGGTAATGCGATGATAAATAACGAGAAGAACTAAACAGGCTCAATTTTTTTTTGAGCAAATTTTTTTTAGGTCGAAACTCGAAAAAGGAAAAAGAAAGATGACGCAACTAATAAACCCAAGTAAATTTACAAACACAGTTGGCCTTTTAAGGTCATTTTTTTTGGATAAAGGATTCTTAGAAGTCCATACCCAAAACAGACTAAGCATACTTGCCGCATGTGAAGATCCATTCAATGTAGCAACATACAATTACGCAGGCCAGGTATGGCCCTTACCGCAAACAGGCCAGATGTGGCTAGAACATGAATTATTAAGTAGCCCCGATAGTAAGGGGTTTTTTTGTGTCTCCACTTCCTACAGACAAGAGCCTAATGCAATACCAGGTAGACACGATATAATATTTCCAATGTTTGAATTTGAAATGCCAGGTAGTGTAGATGATCTAAAAGCAATGGAGTATGAACTATGTGAATACTTAGGCTTTGGTACACTTACAGAAAAAACATACGGTGACTGGCAAGCACATTTTGATCTGCCTGTAGATGTTGAAATGGATGCGAAACACGAACTTGCAATGGAAGAAGAATTTGGACAAACTATCATTACTAACTTTCCTGAAATGACTTCACCGTTCTGGAACATGGCTAGAAACGATGACGGAAATACTGCAAAGAAGATGGACGTTATCTTAGGTGGAATGGAAACTATTGGATCAGCAGAACGCAGTTGCAATGTTGATATGATGCGTGATACATTTCATAGTATTACAGACGGTGCTTACTCAAAACTACTGTTCGAACTGTTCGGCAAAGATAGAGTAGAGGCAGAACTTGAAAAGTTTTTAGAGTTTGATTTCTTTCAAAGAGTTGGTGGAGGCATAGGTATTACACGTATGATTCCTGCACTAGAAAAAATCGGCAAGATATAAGGATATAATCTGGGGTGGTGAAATTGGTAGACACGTATGACTGTTAATCATATGATAGATATACTGCAAATTATTTATCGTGGAGGTTCGAGTCCTTCCCCCAGAGCCAACTATTACGTAATAGGTACAACCTATTAGACAGTACTGTTTTTCTGTGTTATATTAGTTTAAATATATCATAAGGAGAAGTCATGCCACCACGTAATCATAAGAATTGGTTAGCACAACCAAACGTAGAATCAATTAGTAGCACAGCCTACAACAGCCAAGAGATATTTGCACAAGAACAAGAACAAATCTTTAGTAAGGTTTGGGTACCTATGTGTCACAAATCAGAAATGCCGGAGCCAGGTAGTTTTAGAACAACACAAATTGCAGGTCAAAATGTTATTGCAGTTAATAACGGAGATTCAATTAAATCTTATTTGAATACAGGTAAGTTTAATACACCTTCAGGAACAATGACTAGAGTAGAATTCTTAATGGATGACTATACTCCGTTATACACAGAAGTTAAACACGGCGGAATGGTATGGACTACATTAAATAAAAATCCAACGCAAACTGTAGAACAATGGACGGCAGGTGCATTTGATTGTATTGCTGATGCTATTGATACAGAAGAAATGGAAGTGTTCCATTATCATAAAGCAGTAATAGATACAAACTACAAACTGTGGCATGATACGAACAGTGAGTTCTATCACGACTTCATGCATTACTTTAATAGAGTAAGTGGATTTAACGATGAATACTTTGCACGTAAGAACATACCGTTTGATAACGGACACGTAAATGTAAGTTCATTTACTGTAAACTATGAAGAGTATGATGGCTTTGAGGATAGAGGAGAATTAAGTTTTCCTAATCTACCACCCAACCAATGGTACATGGTAGACTTGTTTCCAGGCTATAACTTTAACTTGCGTGGTAGTGCATATAGAAGTGACTCAGTAACTCCATTAGGACCTAACAAAGTTCTTATTGAGTTTAGAGGTTATGGACTACGCAAAGACACACCAGAAGAAAGACGCACACGCATCAACCATCACAACAGCATATGGGGACCGTTCGGACGTAACCTACACGAAGACCTAATTGGTGTAGCAGGACAAGGAACAACAATGCGTGAAGGCACTGAAGCACGTAACATACTACATGGTAGACACGAGAACGGAACTATCCATGATGAAGTAGGTATGCGTCATTACTACAGTGAATGGGGTAAGTACCTTGATCTAGATCCTTATCAGTAATAAGTTATAAATAAGTGTAGTATAACTACAGAGACTAATATGGCATACTCCGAAAAGGTACTTGACCATTACGAAAACCCACGCAACGTCGGAACATTTGATCCCAAGAAAGATAATATAGGAACAGGAATGGTAGGCGCACCAGCATGTGGTGATGTTATGCGTCTACAAATAGAAGTTGAAGAAGGCGTAATAAAAGATGCTAAATTTAAAACTTATGGTTGCGGTAGTGCAATAGCAAGTTCAAGTTTAGTAACTGAAATGGTTAAAGGTATGACACTAGACCAAGCATCAGCAGTAAAGAATATGGACATTGTAGAAGAACTTGCTTTACCGCCAGTTAAAATACATTGTTCAGTTCTAGCCGAAGATGCTATTAAATCTGCAATAGCAGATTATAAGTCAAAAACTATTATCTAATTTGGTAAAATAGTCTATTGACTTATCGTAAAAAATCCTTTATAATAGTATGATAAACTGGAAAAGGAACTATTATGAAGAAAATATTACTTGGATTAGCATTTGCAACATTAACTGCAACTTCAGTACAAGCACAACAATGGGTATCTAGTTGTGGTAGTAGTAATTGGTCTAAAGAGTTTTTCAAACCAAATTATACTTTTACAGTACGTAAAGGTGAAATAGGTGGATGTGAAGATGACAGTAAAAAGCATTTTTCAGGAAAGTGGGATTTTGCAGAACGGCAAGAAGTTTGGTCTAAACCCTCTTGGAAAGCAAATCAAAATGAATTCGGTAAATGGGAATGGAGTGCAACTGTAAATATTGACCGTGCTTGTAAACCTGCTTTAAGAAGTACAATAGTACAAGTTCATGGCGGACACAATACTGCTACTAAGCCAGATGGTCCTCCTAGTTTTCTTGCAGTAAATTATGCTAACAAATTTAGAGGAGCATACGGTCCATTTAGTAACGGGCGTTCATCTTGGCACGTAGGTCCAGGAGATACTGAAGTTCCTGTACAACCATTTCATGTTCGTATGCAGACAGAGTGGGTTGAAGAAGATTATATAAAAACTGACTATTGGATAGATGGTAAATTTCTTGGTGGTGAGAAAGTAGATGCCAAAGGCTTTACAAAATTATTTATTAAGTTTGGTGTGTATCGTATGAACAGTAATTGTGATATTACACAAACATATAAAAATGTTTCACTCAAAAGAATTAAATAAAAGGTTGACACTGCTAAATAACTGTAGTATACTGTAAAGACAATAAAGGAATTTTAACATGATCAAGACTAATACAATATGTATAATATGTTGGCCTCCAGGTCCCGGGGTATGTTTTGACATGACTTTATAACCAAAAGTTATTTTAGACAAGCCCCTAGTAATTAATTTTATTAGGGGCTTTTTTTATGGGTGTGGTGTAATGGTAACACGTCAGTCTCCAAAACTGAAGATAGGGGTTCGATTCCCTTCACCTGTGCCAAATTTGGCGCTTGTAGTTCAATGGTAGAACCAACCGCTCATAACGGTTAAGTTGGAGGTTCGAATCCTTCCGGGCGCACCAAACGGGGATTAGGAAAGTCTGGTTAATCCGTCTGCTTTGGGAGCAGAAGATCGCAAGTTCGAATCTTGCATCCCCGACCAATCACGTAGTGGCAGAATGGCTATGCGACGGACTGCAACTCCGTTTATGCCGGTTCGATTCCGGCCTACGTGTCCAAAACACTTGACAAAGTTCATAAACTATTATATACTGTAAAGATAATAAGGGTTGTGAATGGTTAGTCCTAGGCAACGTTGCATTAAACCAGACACCGAACAGTTGCGTACCAAGTGTCGGCCCTTATTATACATGGACCCGTAGTTCAGCAGGATAGAACGCCGGTTTGCGGAACCGGAGGTCAGGAGTTCGAATCTCTTCGGGTCCACCAAAATGCTTGACAAAGTAAATAATTATGCTATAATGTATATATAATTAGGCAATAGAGGCAAACATGAGAACACAACCACAAGAAGTAATTAAGCAATTAGAAGCACACAACAGTCGATTAGACAAAGAAGAAATCCTGTACGGTGCTATGGAAGAAGGGCTAGACGAATTTTTTGAAGGAGTGCGAATGGCACTCGACCCACTTGTAACATTTGGTGTAAAACAAGTCCCAGAGAAAGCAGAGAATGAAGTATTGTCAGCACAAGGATGTGCTTGGCCAGTATTTAAAGAACTTGCAGACAAATTAATTGCAAGAGAACTTACAGGACATGCGGCACGTGATGCAATTGAACTTGTTATGAATACTGCTACCGCAGAGCAATGGAATGGTTTTTATAGACGTATCTTAATTAAAGATTTACGTTGTGGTTGTAGTGAAAAGACTGTAAACAAAGTTTCTAAAAAGTTCAACGGCAAATATAGCATACCTGTTTTTAATTGTTCACTTGCACATGACAGTGCTAACCATGAAAAGAAGATGGTAGGCAAAAAGCAAATTGAAATTAAATTAGACGGAGTAAGAGTACTAACAATTATACGTGGCAAAAAAGTAGAAATGTTTTCACGTAATGGTAAACAGTTTCATAACTTCGGACATATTATTACGGAGATCGAAGAGGTACTAAAAGACAACCAAGCACCATATGACCTAGTGTTAGATGGAGAAGTAATGAGTGCTAACTTTCAAGACCTTATGAAGCAAGTACATCGTAAAGATGGTAAGCAATCAACAGACGCAGTACTACACTTGTTTGATATTTGTCCACTATCTGATTTCAAACTAGGTAAGTGGGACAAACCACAGTCATTTAGAAGTGCGGCAACAAAGGCTTGGGTAGAGCAACATGCAAGCATTTTAAAGCACGTACAAGCGTTAGATTGGGAAGAGGTAGACCTAAGTACTACTGAAGGACAAGAACGCTTTGTAGGGCTGAATAAAGCGGCTGTAGACGGTGGTTACGAAGGTGTAATGATCAAAGACATTGATGCACCATATGAATGTAAACGTACACATGCTTGGCTTAAAGCAAAACCTTTTATTGAAATTACATTAAAAGTCGTTGACGTCGAGGAAGGCACTGGACGTAATGCGGGAAGACTAGGTGCCGTAATAGTAGAAGGAGAAGACGATGGATACAATTATCGCCTTAACTGTGGGAGCGGTTTCACTGACTCTCAACGTGATGAGTTCTGGACTAAACGTGCTGATCTCGTTGGTCAGTTAATTGAAATAAGAGCAGACGCAAGAACTAAATCACAAGACAGTGATACATACAGTTTGCGTTTTCCAAGATTCAAAACATTTCGCGGATTTGATGCTGGCGAAAAGATATGAACATAAAGTTCATATCAATGGATCAGGATGTTATAGATAACTATCCTGTTCTTCCAGCCAAGAAGTCATTGCCTAAATGGTTTAAAGACTTACCTGCAGAGAAGTTTGTTTATCCATTAGGCTCTACATTACCAACTATCAAAAAATGTATGCCAGCAACAGATATGTTGACTAGTGGATACATTATACAAAATCCAACAGACATTGATGTAATTCAACAAAAAGGTGCAGGCAACTTTGTTGAAAATAAACTTAAGGTTAAAAATAATACATATGCACCTGAAGCACATAGATTTGAAATGTGTCCTGTAAAAAATCCAGATAAACAACATTGGATAAAACTTAAGAATCCTTGGTTAGTAAGAACACCGCCCGGTTATAGTTGTTTGTTTATACAACCTATATATGAATTTAATCCTAACCTAAGATTATTATCAGGCATTGTTGATACAGATACGTTTGACTTACCTGTAGAATTTCCAGGATGGATTGTTAAAGACCATATCATAAAAGCAGGCGATCCTTTGATACAAGTGATACCTTTTAAAAGAGACGACTGGAAAATGTCAATGGAGTTTACAGAAACTTACACCCCTGCAATGACTGAAGAATTGCGTTATAAAGATTTATTCCACAAGAAAAAGAAGTATAATTAATCATTAATACTTGACAAATTACAACCTTTGCTATATATTAAGTAAAACAGTAGGAGATTTATGAGATGGCTTTACCGAAAAGAACTAAAAAGAAGACGGTCCGAGCGGCTCCACGCATTAAGCGAGGCGGCAAACTTGCTGATCCCAGTTGGGATGGTTGGGAAGAATGGGATGGTCAAAGATATCATCGTTTTGCATCAGCAACTAGAGAATTTTATTATCAAAATTTTAAACCAGCAGACCTATACCAATATACTTGGACTTGGATGGGACAAAATGGTTATACTAAAGAACAAATTAAACAAGCAAAAGCCGCACCTGGCTTTACATTAAGTGTTACAGCCGCAATTACTGCAAAGATGTTGCTTTGCGGAATGCCGCTTTACAATCCTAAAGAAGATGAATACTGGCAAAGTTTACCTGGAACAATGGGTACAACACAACCAGCAGATGCATTCCTTAGAAAACGTATTGAAGATTGTATAGTCGCAGGCAAAGTAATTGTAGAAGAAAAAGCAGAAATAGCAGAAGAAAAGAAAGATGTATACGTTCCTACTATCCAAGAACGTATTAGAGATCAAGCATATAAGCAAAGCGAAAAACTAGAAGAATGGCTTGATGGATTTATTAGTGATAAGAAAAACTTTGATCCTAAAGGGTTTGATTTTAAGACACACTTCCGTGAAATGAATGTAACACAGGCACATGCTAGAAAACTAAAAACTTTTTACGAACATGAACTAGATGATTTTAAAGCATTAGAACGCTTTCCTACTGCCGGACAGTTAAAGAAGATGAGCGAACATGAACAAGATATGTGGGCTCAACTTAAAGAAGGATATGCACATCTTAAAAAAGCAGATATAAAAAACTTTACCACTGCTATTGATGAACTTATGATAGCATTAGATTTTGTGATTGATAGTGCAAAGGCAACACGTAAACCACGTAAACCTAAAGTTTATAGTGCAGATAAAATAGTATCTAAATTAAAGTATTGTGTAACTGATGACAAGTTTAAACTTGCAAGTATTAATCCAACTGACATAGTTGGTGCAAATGAACTTTGGGTATTCAATACAAAAACACGTAAATTAGGAAAATACATTGCAAAGAACATTGATCCGAAAGGAATGATGCGAGAAGGCAGTGGTCTTAGTGTTAAAGGTACTACAATTATAGGATATAATGAAGAATTAAGTATGCAGAAAACCCTACGCAAACCGTTAGATCAAATCAAAGAGTTCAAAGATTCGGGTAAGGTAAAATTGCGTACATTCTTAGATGATATCAAGACTACAGATACTAAATTAAACGGTCGCTGTAATCCTGAAACTGTGCTTCTCAAAGTTGTTTGATAAATACTTGTATGAGCACAGAAGATCTTCAAAACAGCCTAGATGGACTAGGTACAGCAATACAAAACCTTGCAGACCGTGAGGCGCCAGCACCTGTTATAAATGACCGCAGTTTAAGTGGTAATAAAATTAATGGTGGATTAATTACTAATTTCACAAGTAGTGGAATAAGCGACCAAGCATCACGTATGATACTAATGGTTGATGATGATGGTATTACAGTAGACACTATTGATGTTGATACACTTCAAGGTAATGTTTCTACAACAGGCGACTTAGATGTAGCAGGTAGTATTACTGCAAAAAGTTTACATGTAAATGAACTTACAGCAGATATACGAAATGAACGTTCAACTAGTTTAGAATTTGAAGGTGATAGTGTTGCTGGTAAAGGATTAGTGTGGAGAACTTCTGAAGTATCGAGACAGTTTGTTTATCACGAAAATCCACACAGAATGTTTTCATCAGAAAACATTGATATCGCTCGTACAAAACATCTTAGTATTGGTACTGTTCCTGTAATTACAGAAACAGATTTAGGTTCTACTATTATTAACAGTAGCCTAACTAATTTAGGTGTATTAGATAACTTGTCAGTTGTAGGTAATGTTGATTTTGACGGTTACTTATTCTGGGAAGCAGAAAGCAATAGACTAGGCATAGGAACACAAACACCAAATGCTACACTTTCTATTGCAAACCTAGATGCAGAATTTATTATCGATAGCGAACACGATAGTGGTATTAGAATTGGTACTTGGACAAACGATGATTTACAAGTAGTAACAGATGATACAACAAGATTGACTGTAAAAGCAAATGGAAATATTATTGTTGGCACACAAGGCAGTGATAATGCAAGAGTACATATCCATGGTAAACTAGGAGTTGGTGTAGCAAACATTGATTCAGACGTTAGTTTAAGTGCTTCAGGACCAATTAAGTTTGATGGACGAAAAATGGAAAACGGAGCGGCGGCACCTACAGCAGGTGTTTATGCAGTAGGCGATATTGTATGGAATACAAGTCCTGTTCCAACAGGGTATGTAGGTTGGGTGTGTACAAGAGACGGTACACCAGGCTTGTGGAAAGCCTTCGGACAAATTAGTTCATAATAGTCCAATTTAATTCAAATAGTAAAGACATTAAATATTGTGTAAAAATTTACACTTGAAAGGTTATGATGACAAACGAAAAACAAAAACAGGCAAACATACAAAAAGTTGAAAGGCAAGTCGAACGCTGGGATTGGTTCGCACGAATCGTTCCAATAGTATTTCTAGGGATTTCTCTAGTGTTAATATGCTTAGGCGTGATTGATTATAAACAGGCATTCTGGACGGCACTAGGAGTTTTTGCTGTAACAGCAGTAACTTGGTGGTTCTGGACAATTTATACTATAAGGCACTTAGTACATACACTACATAGGGCAAGTAAAAATTTACACGAAGTCAGAGAAGAGTTCAAACAAATTAGTAGAGAAGTACACGACACTAAACCTAATAAATAGATTTATGTTAGTAATTGGAAACGGTGAAAGTCGTAAACACATTGATGTTGATGCAATAAACGATACAAAGATAGGATGTAATGCAATATTACGTGATTATCTTGTTGAGCATTTGATATGTGTAGATCGCAAGATGGTGCGAGAAGCAATTACAGCAAAATATAAATCAAACATATACACACGCAATAATTGGATAGATGAATTCAAGGCATATGGAGTTATGACTGTGCCGGAACTTCCTTACAAAGGCAAAGAAAGACCAGACGAACCCTTTCAATGGGGTAGCGGCCCGTATGCAGTTTTACTTGCATGTAATCTAAGCAATAAAATAAAAATGATAGGTTTTGATTTACATAGTAAAGATCAGTATATGAATAATATATACAAAGATACACAAAACTATAATAAAAGTGATCATCATTTTATAGACCCAAGATATTGGATACATCAGATAGGTGTACTGATGAAAATATATCCGCAAAAGCATTTCACCATATATCAAACAGACTGGAAGTTGCCAAAAGAGTGGGAATTGCCAAATGTTTCAGTTGACAGCATCAATAATATATAGTATAATAAGTATAAACAAGAGGACTTAGCGTCAACCCTCCTAATTCTGCCGCTATTATATAGGAGAAAATATGGCTTATTATAGCACTAAAACATACGGACACAACATCGGACTATCAGCGGTGTTCCGTCAACCCAATGCGGATCATTCGCATTGTCATTTACTACATGGTTACAGCCTAGCATTTAAATTTACATTTGGATGTATTGATTTAGATAATAAAAACTGGGCAGTTGACTTTGGCGGACTAAAGCCGTTGAAAGCATGGCTTGAAGATAGTTTTGATCACAAAACATGTGTAGACGTTAACGATCCACACAAGCAAGACTTCTATGACTTGCAAGACAAAGACCTGTGTGAAGTAAGAGAGTTTGATGGTGTCGGAGCAGAGAAGTTTGCAGAACATGCATTTAACTTTGCGAACGATTTAATTAGAGAAAAAACAAATAATCGTTGTTATTGTGTAAGTGTTGAATGTTCAGAGCATGGTGCCAATTCAGCAATCTATGAGGCATAACATTGGTTAAAAAATATTATCCAGGAGAGTCTAAAGAGCAACGTAAAGCACGTAAACTCGCAGAAAAGACTACAGGCAAAAAAGTTAAGATGCCTTTCCCTAAGACAACAACAGTGCGGGAGCCTAAAAAGTCTCCGCCACCTACACCAAAGCCTCCTTTAATACAGCCGGAACCTAAAGTTATTCCACCTATTGCAGATAAGACTGATTTAGGTGATCCTGACAGATGGAGCAAAGGTTTTGAACCACAAGCGAAAAGGTATATTGCTTGTTTGAAACATGGTAACAAATATGACGGACTTTATGTAAACACATTGTTTAACATGTGTAAAAGAAATATGACACTGCCTTTTGAATTTGTTTGCTTTACAGAAAATCCAACAGACTTAGATAAAGACATTAGAGTAGAGCCTTTACCGCAACACGTAGGTTTACAAGGTTGGTGGTACAAGCCTATGTTCTTCAATCCTGATCTTGTATTACAAGGAACAGTATTGTTTATAGACTTAGATGTAATTATATTTAGAAACATTGATAAATTGTTTACATACCAACCAGGACAGTTTTGTGTAATTAGAGACTTTAACAGAAAAAATAATCCTTCATGGAATAAATTTAACAGCAGTTGTTTTAGATTAGAAATAGGACAACATGATTATGTATACAATAACTTTATGCAAAATCCAGTTGTAAATAGTAGAAAGTTTCACGGAGACCAAGATTGGTTATATGACCAAGTTAAGGACAATTATGTATTTTGGCCAGATGAATGGTTACAAAGTTACAAATGGGAAATGAGAAACAAACCAACGATGACACGATTAGACGGAGTAAGAAATTTTGCTACACCAGGAGTACCTGAGATTGCACCAGATACAAGTATAGCAGTATTTCACGGTGAACCTAATCCGCATAATTGTGTAGACCCGTGGTGTAAGGAGAATTGGTACTAATGGCAGGCGGAATATTTACAGGAGCAAAAGTTACAGGATTATTTCCTACTAACATTATGAAGTTTAAATTATTTGATCATTACGACCATTGGGATAATGTTATGAATTTGCTTCTTGATGCAGAACAAACAGAAAAGTCTATACTAGAAGGATCTGGACAAACTAGTTTTATTGAAGATTGGGATAAACGTAGTTTTGTATTAGATCAATTTCCTGATTTGAAGTCTTTACTTTTATCATGTACTACAAACTTTTGTTTTGTTAATAGTATTGAAAATGTTATTATAGACGACAGTTGGTATACTATTATGCACAAAGGTAGTAGAATACAAAGACATAGACATGAAAATAGTGTATGGAGCGGGACACTTTATGTAAACGCACCAAAAGGCAGTCACGGACTTGCATTTGCTAATCCTACTATTCCTTATAGAATGATGGAAAGGCAAAATGCTACAAACCCTAGCACAACATATGCACATTTAGAAGAAGTTGAAACTGGAGATTTATTACTGTATCCTAGTTGGATGGAACATTTTGTTCCTACTATTGACTGTGATAACAGAACAACAATTAGTTTTAATACAGCATATCCTGTATATCAGAGGCAAGACAATGCGTGAACATTATCCTTGTAGTATTGAAAAACTCTTTCCTACAACAATTATGAGATTTGATTTAAGTAAACACCCACATTACAGTAGAATGCTTGATGTTGTAAACAAAACAAAAACAAGTTGGCATGCTATAATGAAAGATGCAGAAAGTACATATGACGAAAGTACAGGAAACAGATGGTTAGATAAATTAGGATTAGTAGAGTTTAAACAAACTTTAGAAGACTGTGTACAAGATTATTGTTTAGAATATGGTCTTCCTAAATTAACTATTGGCAACAGTTGGATGAATAGAGTAGGTAAAGGTGGCGCAGTAAAGGCTCACAGACACGAAGTTAGTGTGCTAAGTGGTGCTTTTTATCCAATAGCAGATAAAGGTAGTACACCTTTAGTATTTAAAAGTCCATTGCAAGTATATAAGATGTTTGAATATACTGCACAAGAAACATTTTATAATGCGGCTATGATGGAAACACCTTGTGAGCAAGGAACTCTTGTTCTTTTTCCTAGTTGGTTAGAACATTATACAGATGATAATACTACTGACAATAGGGTAACAATTAGTTTTAACACAAACTATCTAAAATGAACGTCTTGACAAACTTCAAAAAACGTGTTATACTATACAGACAATGGTACAAAAAATTACGACAGCAGTATGGCATATGGCAAAGTTTTTGGTGTGCAATACACAATTCAGGCACACACGAAATCAATGGGAATTATAGAGAATGGTAACTAAACGCATAGGCTTTGCTTGTAAATATATGACAGCAGATCAAACGCAGAAGAAGAAACTGCTAGAAGAAATTCAACGACCGCTAAATACCCGTAGTACAACAGTACAATGGCTCAATAGACAAACTGTTGAGGTAGCAGAGCAACGCTTATGGGACATCATGGTCCATAACATAGCGTCATACATGAGATTGATTAGATATGTTGGAGGTCTTCCAAACGAACTTAGAATGGTCAGACTGGGTAGTGATGTACTTCCTGTGTATACCGAGCCTACTTGGTCTTATTTTTGGCGTAAGCCAGATGTTAGAATTTACTGCGAAAGAGAATTCGCAAAAGTCGGCGACACGGCAAGAGCCCTCGATGTCCGACTTTCGATGCACCCAGGCCAATTTACTGTACTTGCAAGCGACAATCCAGACATTGTCGAAAGATCTATAGAGGAGTTTGAATATCATGTTGATTGCATCAGATGGATGGGCTATGGCCAATCGTTCCAAGACTTTAAATGCAACGTCCACATATCCGGTCGCCAAGGTCCAGCCGGTATTAAACACGCAGTTGACACAAGACTATCTCCGGAGGCGAGAAACACAATTACGATCGAAAACGACGAGAACAAGTGGGGACTCGAACACAGTCTCGAACTTGTCGACACCTGCGCATTGGTTCTCGACATACACCATCACTGGTGCCGTGAAGGTGAGTATATACGTCCCACCGACGATAGATTTTCTCGCGTAATAGATTCATGGCGTGGTGTACGTCCAGTAATACATTACTCTTACAGCAGAGACGAACATTTACCTGCAGACTTTAAACATGATACTATGCCTGATATGCCAGCACTACTCGAAGCAGGCTACAAGAAAGCAAAATTACGAGCCCATAGCGACTTTTACCCTAACGAGAAAGTAAATGCATGGGCACTTTCGTTCTTACAATATGCTGATATTATGTGTGAGAGCAAGATGAAGAATTTAGCAAGCATAGAACTGCTAGATCAATACAATAAATATGTAACAACGGAGGCTTATGCCAAAAATGAGAAAGTTCCATTTCTGGAATGAAAAGGGTGATGAAAAAGACACAGAACAATTGAGTCTACATAGAGCAGTAAAATCTGTACAAGGTGACTTCAAGGACCGATTTATTAGTGTAGAATACATTAGTAAAAAAGGTAAAGAAATAGTAGATAAAATAAAACTACCTTGGGGACGAAAAGTTAGACAAGCAATTGAAACTGAAAAGAAAAGAGCCGCTTTAAAGGCTAAGCAAGCACTACGTTGATAAAGGAGAAAACAATGATTAAATCATGGATTAACTCAAGAATGAAAGAGCGTACATCATGGGATGGCGCCGCTTTAGTACTACTAGGACTTATGGTACTATTTCTTGCACCACTAGCAAAAATTGCCGCTGGTTTAGCAGTAGCATATGGTGCATGGACTATCTGGAAATCAGAATAGTTATAACTTACCAATAGGAATATTACTAGAAGCAGAGAGGTTATTCCATTTCTGCTTCTGGTCTACTCCTGCTTTCTGTGCAAATCTCTTTGCATCACAATCACCACATACATGAAAATAGTTGTTATTTAGGCGTTTAGGGTCCATACTTCCACGTGGACGTACAAACTCTGTATTACAACTATCACAGCGTAATCTAGCAAAGGTTTTTGTCTTAACATACTGATGTTCAGTACCGTTTTTAGACTTCCTTGTATGCCGACTTTTCTTTTTAAATTCTTCTAAGAACATAACTATATTTACATTCGGATTACAAAACGCTAAGATAAATAACATTAATAAAGGAGTTCCAATGACTATTTGTACACTTACAGATGCCGCAAAACAGCAAATTGACACTATTTGCAAGGAAAATGAAGTTTATGCAGTTACGCTAAACATGAAAGGTGGTGGTTGTGCAGGATTCGAATACGAATGGGGAACTTACGCAAAACCAGACGAATTACTAGATGATGACGAAGTATTTAAAACAGATACAGGTTGTACATTTGTAATAGGCGGAGCAAGTTTAATGTTTTTGTTTGGTACAGTAATTGATTATAAAAAAGATATTATGGGATCTATGTTTGAACTTATAAACCCTAACGCAAAAAGCAGTTGTGGATGTGGCGTTAGTGTAAATTTTGATATAGACAAATTAGCAATACCTGCTTAACGGAGTAAAATATGGCAAGAGAAATTATTGATATTGGTGTAGAAGGTAACGACGGTACCGGTGATAGTTTACGTGAATCGTTTCGTAAATCGAATGAAAACTTTCAGGAACTATACGCAGTATTTGGTATCGGCGGACAAATTAACTTTAGAAGTTTAAGTGATACGCCCGATGACTACACAGGACTAGCAAGCAGAGTACTTGCTGTTAATACAAGCGAAACAGGTGTTGAAGCATTAGAACTTGTATCTAATGGAGCAATTACAGGCGATCCAGCAGATGATACTATTGTGTTTAATGTTACACAAGCAGGCAAACTTTTAATACAAGCAGGTAGAACAAATGTAAAAGGTGACACTAGTCCACAACTAGGCGGACATCTTAATGCTGACGGATATGCAATTGGTAACTTAGATATATCAACAGCAAGTGCCGCGGCATTTACTAGTAAGTATGGTGGTAATTATTCAATACATGACCTAGTGCCGGATAAAGAATATACTGACCAGCGTTACGCAAAAGCAATGAACCCTGGTAAAATGGGCGGACTAAGAGATGAACCAGCAGATGCATCAGAATATACTTTAGATATTACAGGACTTGTATCAACACAAGATTTACAAGTTTTAGCACACGGACTAGACAGAGCAAGTAACGGTCAAAGTTACAAATATACATCAACAGGCTCAGCATTAACAGGTCTTGTAAAAGATCAAATTTATTACGTTAGTGTTATTGACGACAATACAATTAGTTTACATAATAGTTCTGCAGATGCTATTAACAAAACAAACGATCTTAACATTACTGGTACAGTTGTAGCAGGAGTACACAAAATTGTTGATCAAGGATTAGATACAACTCTTGCAGGATTTTATCTAGCAAACGAAGCATTACCACGTAAGAGTACTGTTCGCAGAGCAGGCGATACAATGACTGGACCTTTGTTTGCAAGCGATCATCCAGGAGGATTAGCAGGTGTAACTTCAGCAGATCCAGAAGCACTACAAGTTGCAACAAAATTATATGTTGATCAACAAGAAGGTATAAGTTCATCTAACTTATATGTTTCGCCAAACGGTGATGATAGATTTGCAACTACCAATCCAGGCAAAGCAGGTAGAAGTGCATCGTTTGCGTTTGCTTCGATAGGAGCGGCGGCACGTAGAGCAGAAGAATTACAAATTGCTTCTAAATTTGAATTAGGTAACTATGCACAAACAATTACACATTCAACAGGAGGAAGACCTTTTTCTACTCCAACTAGTGTCGGAACTGCTGATGTTAAAACTATTCCATCAGGTCGTGGAAACGTAAGATCATTATTAAATGAAAATAAAAAATTTATACAGGCTGAAACTGTTGCATATATAAATGAAACATTCCCTAATTTTGTATACGATCAAGATATATGTCAGCGTGACATCGGGTTAATGGTTGATGCAGTAGTGCTTGATGTTCTTACTGGTAACAACGCTAACTTTTTATCAAGACGAGCAGGTATTAGATATTATGCTAACGCAAGTGCAACAGCGGCAATTACAACACAAAAAACAGAAACACTTGCTGGTATTGCATTTGTAAAAGCACTTACTAATATTGTCCTTCAAAATATTAGTCCAGGCACAACATACCAATCAGTTTATACACAATATATTAATTCAGGATTTGCAACAGATGCTACAGCAAGAAATTCTGTAGATGCTAAATTTGATATTATTGTTAGTATTATCAATGATGGAAATGTGTTTGATGCGCCTGCTATTGTTGATGGTAGCACATACAAAATTACAATGGGCAACGGTAACGATAACAGTTTTGTTGATCAAGGTGATCCAGACAATACAGATATTTTGCCAGGCAAAGTTATACGTGGTAAAGAATCAGGTGCTCTAGGTAGAGTTGTTGAATATCTTAGTGAAAATTTAAATCCAACTAATCCAACTAATACAGATATTTTAGAATTACAACTACTTGAACCTGTAGAATTTATTCCAGGCGAACAACTTGAATATGCAAACACAATTAAATTTAATCAAATTAGTATTAGAATTGAGTCTGGTACGTACGAAGAACATTTTCCAATTAGATTACCTGCAAACGTATCACTAAAAGGTGATGAGTTTAGACGAGTAATTATTAAACCTAAATTAGGTCCTTCACAATCTCCATGGGCAAACGTATACTTCTATCGTGATGATAATTTTGATGGACTAACTGGTGATGCGGCAACTAGTGTAACAGGAGTAGCAGATACAAACATACCACTAAGTGGTTCACGTTATGTTAACCCATTAACAGGTAACCCAATTGGTTGGTTTGGTAAACACTACTTAACTGATCCAACTAAAGATACAAACGTAAGTAACTTTGGTATTTCAAATCCAGGTAAATTTTCACAAGCCGCAAAGATTTTAAAAAATAACATAGAATTTATAGTTGAAGAAGTTATAAGTTTTGTTAACACAACATATCCTTCGCATGTTTACAATGCAACAAAATGTAGAAGAGATACAAGACTAATTGTTAAAGGACTAGCGGCAGACTTAGTTTATGGTGGACGTGAGACTTCATTAACAAACCAAGGTATGTATTATCAAGGTGCAGTTGCTGGACAAGAAACAGAAACAGAAGCGGCAATACGTTACATTAGTACACTTGCAAATACTATTTTACAAAATAATACAGTCACAGCAACACAAGCAATTGAACCGCAAATCATTGACCCATCATTAACTGCTGAAGCAACAGCATACACAAACTTAGATGCACTTGTTGATTGTGTAGCATTTGCATTTAACGCAAGCATTAACACACCTAGAAACAATAATGAACTTGATGTGTTCTTGTGTAACGATGGAACTATTGTAAGAAACTGTTCTGTTACAGGACACGGTGGATTTATGATGGTACTTGATCCAGATGGTCAAGTTCTTACTAAGTCACCATACTGTCAAACAGGTTCGAGTTTTTCAAGATCACTAAACAGACAAGCATTTAGAGGTGGTATGTTTGTTGACGCTTTCGTTGGTAAC
>VMHT01053733.1_pt1 | contig 30169 bp, 20 predicted proteins | sample 4693611 | NCBI WGS metagenome assembly VMHT01 (sample SAMN12280063, study PRJNA550983) | marine metagenome | isolation source: seawater sampled from same location over 5 years 0.02-0.2 micron viral filtrate | place: USA: collected off the coast of southern California halfway between the port... ... | reverse complement strand
GTATGAAACAGATACTAACATGCTGTATATTGTGCCTAAGACATTTAAGATGTGGCTTGGGGAGCAGAAGATTGATTACACCAGTACGGTAGAAGGTATGCAGAAAGAGATGGGCGCTAAACGTATGAAGATGCGGTTGACTAGGGGCACAAACTTCAACCTACCGTCTATCTGGGTGTTGTCAGTAAAGTTAGTAGGGTTTAGCGGTGTATCAGAAGCCACTGAAATTTGATGACTTAACGCCAGATCAAGTAAAGATCATTGTTGATTGGGACACCGTGTCGGTGGGAGCGTCTGTTTTTATACCCTGCGTAAACAATGTCAAAGCAAAGAAGCAGCTTCTTGATATAGCGCAGCGCAAAAATTGGGGCGTAGAAGTTCGGGTTCGTATAGAAAACGGTATGTTTGGGGTTCGCATGTGGAGGACAATGTGATACGTGTTAGGTGACAAGCTAGACTTCTTGTCGTTCTCCTCCCACTGCCCCCGCCACTGTGCGGGGGATTTTTATTGTTTGAAGCGGTCCCGTATATCTCTAATGGCATCACCGTACGTTGTGCTAAACGACCTACCATAATGCATATTTTCTGTCGTTTCGGCGTGTCGTTTCATAGAGTCTTCTATAGAATCAGGTGTTATGGCTGCTTCTGGGTGACGCTCATTGAACTTAATCATGTCATCGTACACATCCATCATCTTTTCGTAGTCACCCATACTCATAGCAACATAATATTGTTTGTTTAGGAAAGAACGTTTTTTGTTCACGGCAATATCTATGTTTTTTAATGCCCCACTCGTTTCAGTACGAAACGAATACTCGGTAGGTCTTATTCCCAAAGTTAAAGCCACAAGATCACCATTGGTAAGATCGTCGTATATAGGATCATTCCGTCTAGTATAAATACCACCTTGTTGTGCGTACCTACCAAACGTTGCTCTGTACGCATTACTTAACCCTGCAGGCAGTATACTTTCTATGCCGCGCTGCGTTTCCCCTGCTATTAAATCGGAACCCCCACGGTATAGACGGTTAGCAACGCTAAGTGCGGGACCGCCTGCGTAGAACCCGATTGTTTCTTCTAGGGATGGATTGTTGTTAAAGCGGTTCTCTTGGATCAGAAGTCCAGTAAGCGCCATACGACTTGCTACATCTAACCCTGCAAACTCAGTAATTGCGCCTTTGTACCAACCTTCACCCATATATTGGCGCACGATTGTATCAAAATCTTCTTCCTCGTCATCCAAGAAGAACACGTTAGCAATAAGTTTTACTGCGCCGTACAGTGGTAGTCCTTGTACCCCCGCAAAAAATAACGCCGATCCGTGCATGCCGATAAGTTGTTTTACCGCGGCCTTACGTTCGGGTGATCCTTTCTCACCAAATAAATCTAGTTTTCCCTTGTCGCTGTCCATAGCGGTCTTAGCGGTCTTCAACATAGTGTAGTACATCTGCAAGCCGTAGTTTTTATACATAAACGCAACGCGCCCAATACCTTCTCGTGCAATGCTCGGCGCGGTTTCCAAGAACGTACCGCCATTTGTTTGCTGTGTGTCGTATATAGCTTGGTTTACGGCTTCTTCTATCTGCGCTTCGTTTGCTTTATTGGCCTTCCCATCCGTCACACTGTCTAGTGCTAGGTTGAATGATGCCATCAGCGTCACTTGACGATTAAGTTGTTCTGCATGGTTAAACAGCCACGCAGATAGCACAGAAGCATTATCTAGGGCATTACCGATCTTGCCACCTTTTTTGATGCGGCTAGTCTCATTAAGCCCCATAGCTTCTGCGAGGAACCCTTGACCTAGTAGACCCCGTTGCGATGCTGTTTGCACCAAGGCTTCCATACGTTTTAGTTCAGCCTCTTTTCCTTCAGGTAATTTTAATCCTTTCTTTAGAGTAAACGTACCTTTGTCAGATATATCGTAGAAATCTAGTATAGAGTTTGTGCCGCCTCCACGTTTACCACCCAGTAGCGTATTACCGTATGCAGATTTGATCGCGGCGTACGTTTTTACGTACCCATGTTTACCCCCTAAAAATGGCGCAACAAACAATGGGATTTGTGATAGGTTAACCAGAGCGGATGATGCGTTGAAACCTATAGTGTAGATAAACGCAGTTTGGTTTAGTCTACGTGCGATTGCTTCAATATCTTTGTTATCCGCACCCTTACGCGCAAACTGTGCGCGATCCTTTAGTTCTGCTTTCACATCACCAAATGCGGCGGTAAGTCGTTCTGCGCGTTTCCCTACGAAACTCTTTGCTTTAGGTAGCGCAACTTGTTCAAACGCATCTAAGTCAGCTTCATACTGGCGCAAAAGTGCCCCATATTTTAGTTTAGCTGTCTGACTAGCAAGACTATAACCCTTTGTCTTAAGAGCATACACAGAGTCTTGCATGTATCCCGGGGTGCCTTTACGTTTCTGCAACGACTTGGCAAACGATGTCTCAGGTAGCGAGTTTATAAACAGTTTGATTATCTGGTCTTTCACATCTTGTGGAACTTTGTTTTTGTCCAGAATACTCAGTGCATCATATGCAAAACTTGGGTCTACGCCTGTACCGCTAAAGGTGTTTGCGGACACTTCGTCAACAACCTCTACATTTTTGTAGTCTTTGTTTGCTCGGAACATCTTGGCCGCGTCTTGGCGTTCTGCGTCTGTAGTAAATGTCTGCACCACGGTGGCTTCGCGTAACGACTTAGGGTTCTTGACCTCATAACGTAGTACGTAGTCACCTTCACGCATAAGCGGGAAGTATACATCTAAGGTACTCGCGTCGAACAGTTTAGCAAAAATGTCACGCTTCAATTTCTTGGCATCGTCAGGGTTCTGCACTAGCTCATCAATCTGCTTCATAACAACGGCACGTAACTTCTCATACTGACCTTTGTACACCGCACGCATTTCGTTGAAGACAGCTTGTCCTTCTGGCCCTAATGCTTTCCAATCAGCGCGTTGTTTCTTCCACACTTCCAACAGGTCATTACCATCGTTGTCCATACGAGGACTGCCGTCTTTGTTAATGTACGTACCCTGTGATTTTGTTGGGTCCACTTGGTAAATCGTAGCGCCGTAGTCGTTGTCGTAGATCAAACGGTCTAAGGCTTCTTTTCGTGCCTGCGCCTGTTCGGTCGTGCCCTTGTTCAGTTTGGTCAGGATTTCCCCGATTTTTCTTTCAATAAGTTTGTTTGCGGTCTGAATTTCTCCGCGTTGTTTGGCAACAAGTTCATCTAGTTTGTACCCCATATTGCCAAGCCCAACTGCCTCTGCGATATCACCTAACCCTTGTAAACCAGTAAGTCTAAGGAGTAGGTTTTTAGATTTCTTTGAGAACCCTTGGGTAAAAAAGTCTCGCACACTAAACTTAAACTGCTCGCGGCTTTCTTTGTTTACAGCCTTCTGCGTAGCATCAACTGCATCTCGCGTAAATTTCCTAACGCCGTCTGCCGTGGTCATCATCGCCATTTGGTTAGCGTAACGATACATAGGTGCAGGGGCTAACAACGCGTCTACAAGGCTGTCTACCTCTTGCAGAGCGGTCAGGTTACGAGATTTAATAAACGGCACAAACCGACTTAAGAAGTTGTTAGCTATATTGAAGAACCGCTGCAGCGCGGCAACGGGTTCGCCTTTTGGGTTTATACTTGCAAGTTCTGATCTGAACTCTGGGTTGCTCATCGCCTCAGATAAAAATTCATCGGGATTTTTGGAGCCGTAGGCTGTGCTAAGTAATCCCCCTAGGTCACCAAACAGCTTTTTAAGTTGAATAGCGAACCCGTTCTTAGGGTCAGCCAACGCCGCCGACATCCCTGCGTGAGACATTTCGTGCATTAGCGTATGGGTGTTGATACCAGTATCTGCGTCTAGCGATATCGTGTTGGTCTTAGGATCAAACAATCCTGCAACAGGGCGTCCGTCTGCGGCCTTTAGGTTTTTTACTGTAACAAGTTTTGTATCACCCGCTACATTGGCAAACTTAGCAGCTAGCTCTCGTACTTGCGCGTTACCGTTTGTGTTGGCTAGCGCAGCAAGCGCAGCTTTAAGATCACCACGTTCTATGGCCTGCATAACTGTGGGGTGCGGTGTTACATCTAACCCGACCACCGCGTTTTTTTCTAGGGCAAAGTCTAGTTTTGCTAGATATTCGTAGTCTGCATAGGCTTTAAGGGAAAGGTCATCATCCTTGGCGATAGCCTTACGCTCTTCGGCTGTGTATTGCGACATCAAAAAGGCTTCGTAGCTTGTTTTACCTTTGTATTTTCGAGGTTTGTACTTCCCTTCAGGCATAGCGTCCACCGCTACGTCTGTTTGTAGCGACACACCTGTTTTCACTGTTACCGCTTCACGTTCTTTAATGGCGCGTGCAGCGTTTTCTATACGTTGTCGTATGGTCAAAGGTGATTCTGTTCGTACCGCGTAGTCTAGCCCCGTAACAGCGTCTAACTGTCTTTGGATTTCAACTTTAGTTTCGTCCATCCACTTTTGCGTTTGTGGACTTAGGTTATTCATGGCCCAGTATACAGCGCGTGCACCCTGCACGTCACTGGTGCCTTTGCGTAGCTCGGCTTGCGCATCGGTCATACCTTTTTCACGCCCAGAAAACTTAGGCGTGCGGTTTGCCATGTCGAACAATGCTACAAACAAACCTTCTTCTGGGTTCGGGTGCATAGACAGGTAGCGTTTGGCAGCGAGACCGATCTTGTCACGGGTAGTGACCTTACCCTCCAAGAAGTTTAGAATTTTCTTGTTGTCACTATTCGATAGCACATCGTCTTTTACTAGCGTGTCTGTAGGCGCGGTATCCTGTTTCACCACTTTAGGTGCTGTGTCTTCCCACCGTTTACGTAAATCAGCCCGTGCAGTATCCTGTTTTGGTTTTAGCTTACGCGTACCTCGAACAGACGAACCCGCTGGACCCCTGCGTTTCAAGTCTTTTGATACTTTTGTAAGCGTCTGTTTCTCTGGGAACGTAGGTGTTACTTTGACTTTACGTGTGCCCGGTCCGGTGTCAGCTTCAGCCTTTTGTGTAACAGGTTTTGGCTTGGCCTTTACCGTAGTGCGTTTCCGGGTAGGTTTTAATGTATCTGACTGCGCACCTTCTGATACAGTAGCTCCTCCAGTGCCTGACACAGGGCGTCCCATTCCGCGCTGGTTAAGTGTCGTAGTGTCGGAGGTACTCGCAGCGGTTGGGGTGGCTCCGACTGCACTGCTTGGTCCAACAGGCGAAACGCTAGCTCCACTTGTTGCTGTGTCAGTTGGTCTAGCATCGGCGGCTCCTTCTAGTGGCGCTAGGGGCGCTCCTGCATCTTCCATAGTAAGCGGAGATTTTGTGATAGTTTTAGGTTTTATGCCTTTGGGAGCTACCCTAGCCTCCATTGCTAATTGTCGTGAGTCTTTAACAGCCTCCTGTGCAGTCGCGGCTTCTGCTTGAGGGTCTTTTGCCCGTATTACGTTAGACGCACGGCGCAGGCTTTCCATTTCTTGTGGTGTAGCCTTAGCATTTGTAAGCCCCGCATCGGTTAGTGCGTTCTCGTATAGTTTGCGTAATGCTTCGGGTCTGCGTACTTCCCCTGCGTTGGCTACTGTGTCTTGCAACACTTTAACACGCGTGGCTTCTGTTTGCGCTATTCGGTCTGCGTCTAATTTGCCTTGTGCAGTCTCCGCGACTGACTCAGCCCTTGTTTGTTCTTGCTGACGTTTTACCGTTTCTTCCGCTTCAATTTCTTTAGCAAGTGCACTTTCTTCACTTATTAAATCTACAAGGTCACGTCTTCGTGGCCCCTGTATTGGTAAAACTTCTTCTTCTTTTATTTCTCGTACTTTACCTTGTTCATCTAGCTCCACGTTCGGCGGTGCAGGACGCGCTGCATCTCGTGCCGCAGCCTCTGGTGATATTTTACGTGCCGCTTCTAATTCTGCGGTTAACAGGTCGGGTTGCTCGTACGCGGCTACATCGTCACGTTCTAATGCAGCTTGTTCTTCACGTCGGCGTGCTGCCTCTTGCACTGCGCTTCTACCTGCCAACGCATCTGCTACAGCGGTATCCATACGGGACGGTGGGCGCTCTACTTCTGGAGTAGTAAGTTCGTCTTCTATTTCTTCTTGTGCACGTTGCGCTAATTTAGTGCCACGTTTCTGCATTTCTTCAGAAACAACAGTTTCAAGGTCGGGTAAAGATATACCTGTTCGCGCTACGATGTCTTCCATCTCTCCAAGGGTTATATCCCCTGTAGAATCAATTATTCTGCCTATATCGGCACGAGCTTGCGCATTACCCAAGGATTTACGTTGATCGGCAAGTTGTTTCGGTGGCGCAGGTAGAAGCCCTGCAATACCTGTGTCTGGCGCAGGTAAGGCAAGCGTTTCTTCTGGTTCTACATCTGATGCACCGCCACGGGTTCTGGGTGTCGCAAGATCAAGCAATGATTGTGCTAGTGCACCGACTGTAAAGCCTATACCTGCAGATTCTCCGCTACCCTCAAAGGTTCCTTGTTCAGGATTGTACCCCTGCTCTATCATGTTTTGAGCAACACCAGACGCAACTTCTTGCGCGGCTTCTATACCACCTTCGCGTGATGCACGTTGGATGCGGTTCTTTATAAGCTCAACAGGGTTGGCTTCACCACGGTATACTTGCTTAATACCTTTAACCAGACGACCTGCAGGAATAAGCTCTAATGCACCGGGGAGAATACCCTGTAACGCTGCTAGGTTACGTTGTTCCTGTGTAGCACCTGCGGCTCGCGCACGCTCACTAGCTTCCCCCGCTCCTGCAGACACAGCCAATGTAGCCCCTGCGACGGGGTTGATAAGTGACGCGCCGACGATACCCGCAAAGGAACCACCTGCCTCACTTATTTTACGTGGTATGCTGTCTTCTAGGTTAAAGTCTGGTGGCACATAGTCTTGTACAGCCTTACCCGCTTTTTTGATGCCGTCGCGTACAACATTCTCTGCATCTTCTGGAAGCAATGCTGCAAGGCCCAAGGCACCTGTCTCTACTAAACCCGCAGCGCCACCAATGATGCCTTTAGGAATTTCACCAAGATAGTCACCAAACGTAGGTTTTCTGCTACGCGCTATCTGCCCCGCGATTTCTCGTTGTGTGCCGTAATAGTTTTCTAACCCCGCACGTAGCCTACGCTCTGGCTCACGTTCTCGTTCTGCCATAGTGTTGTTGTATATTGCTACAACTTGTTCTTTAGTAGCGCCCGATGGCCCTTCTACTTGTATCTTGTTACCACTACGGTCAGTTAGCTGATATAGCGCCATTGTGCGGCCTTATTGTTGTACTGTTTCCATGTTCACATCTTCGGGGTTCAGCCGTGAGGTTGTACTAGATAACGCAGTGTTTGCCGCCCTAATTTGTTGGATGCGTTGATTTAGAGTAATCATATCAGTATACGCATCAGCAAACCCAGTAAGTATACCCGCAAGCTGCGCAATGGTAGCGCGTTCGATTGCTTCAAGCTGTGCTTCGGTCTCTCTAAATTCAACTTCGTTTTCTGACCCTGCGAGACTACGTAGTTTAGCTTGTAACTGCATAGCCAATGGGTTTTTGTTCATGGCCTCAGTTACTGATTCAGCAACTGTTGTAGCGCGAGCCTCCGCTAGTTTCACCAGTTCGACCTCGTTGTTAAACAATTCTTTGTTCAACTCTAGCCGTTCTTCAGATTTTGCTTTTGCTATTTCTAATGCTGTTTCTACTTCAACAGCCAACGCTTTGTTTTCATCTTCAGATATAGATAAGTTGCGGTTAACTTGATTATTAACGTCATCCACGTTCACCTTAACAATTTCACGTAACGCGTTACCTTGGCGGTTTAGGGATTCCCGCGCAGCGTTAAAGTCACCTTTAGCTACATCCTGCTCATACTGTTTGTTTAAACTATTAACTGCGTTTTGTTCGCGTTGTCCTTGTAACGCACGTTCTTGCGCTTGATTTAGAAGTCCCTGTAGCCCACTCATACCTGATACGCGCCTAGCTTCTGCACGTTGCGCTGCGCTTTGTCCTGCGGTTGCGCCATAGGTTGCTATGTTGGTGTCGCTAAGTATACCTGTGTCTTGGATGCCGCGTAACGTAGTTAAACCTGCGCTTCTACGCTTGTCTTGACCTAACTGGGCGTCTACATACGCTTGACCAATACCACCTGCACCGCGACGACCGCCCGCAAGTGTCTGCATACGGGCTAGTTTTTTCAACCTGTCAGGGTCTAATGTCTCTGCCTGTAACGCACGTTCATCTGCTTCTTGCTGCGCGTATGTTTTAGCCTTACCTTCACGATCAAAGTATACGTCAGAATCCGCGCGAGCGCCCCTTAATGCTCCTGCTACACCTGTATTTGAATCTGCAACATATCGTTCTGTCAATTCGTCTGATAATTTTTGTTCCGACTCAGTGTATGGCGCAGCTACAGCTTCCAATGGCGCAGCTTCCAATGGCGTTACATCTCCCATTGTAGGCGTTTTACCTGCTTGGTCTGTCATGGCTGTAATAGACGTTTCTAACGCGGATTTGTCCGCCTCTTCCGGTTTTACAGGTTCGTACGAAGTTGCTAAATCTTTAAAAAAGTCTTCTTGTTCCGCAGGCAAAAACGTCACATCACCTGTGGTGGGTGGTTGTTGTTCGGAAGTAGGGTCCAACGCGTCAGTTTGAGAAGTATCAGTAATCGTGTCTTCCGTCACTTCTTCGGAAGTATCAGATAAAGGTAGTGCGGGTAACGCATTTATTTCTGTAGTGCTCATACCTGATTGAAAATCTGCGTCTGCTAATGCTAATAACTGGTTTTCATCTAGTGTGTCTGCTACATCTAAAACATTTTTAGCGTAGGTCCGTTGTTCATCCGATTGAGAACGCAGCCCACCAACGGGGGACGCAAAAAGACCGTATTTAGTTTTAACACGTTGCCGTAACTGCTGCAGCGCCATATCTTCACCAATACGGTCTACTAGCGCGTCAAACGAACGACGAAACGGAGACGAAACTGTTTCACCTTCCGCAAACGATACGATACCACCACTTGCCATTTTCTTTGGACCGCCTTGTGCTACGGCCTGCGCCATACGTGCGCCTGCTAAACCCTGTGCCTGTGGGGGAGGAACACGTCTTGGTTGAGGCCGCATACCTGCAAGGCCGGGAAGACCAGCAATACCTGCGGGTTTACGAGGCTGTGCCTTCGCCATGCGCTGCATATTCTGCTGCTGCATTCTTTGTTTTTGGTCCAACGTACCCTTCGTACGCCCAGCTAACTCTCCAAGCGTACCACCCATCTCTTGCTTTGTTAACTGCAACGCTTCTTGTTCACGTTGCTGTGCTATAGTGCCCGGCTGTTGCTGCATCTTCATCTGCATATCGGCAGCCACGGCCTTCTTTTCAGACGTAAGTTTTTGCAACGCCAATAGGTCTAAGAGTTCCTTATTAGCCCCGTAGCGTTGTTGTAGTTTTTGTGGATTGCCTCGGTAGGCATCCATGCGTTGTTCTACTTGTGCGTCTAAACCGCCGTCGCCTAATGCCATATTAGTCCCCTATTACCCAAACAAGCCTTCAAGAAACCCTTCAAGGTCACTAGCACCTGTTGACATTTGTTGTAACAATCCCGGCTCTTCATATTGCACGGTTTGCGCACCAATCGGCAGTCCTTGTAGTAACGATTGCATATATTGTACCTGCTTGTACGGAAAGTCACGTTCTTCTTCAAACTGCAACCTATCGGCTGTAATACCTTCAGATTCAATCGCCCGTTGTGTAGCACCCATATCTGCTAGGCTCTGTAACCCTTGTGTGCCATACAAATTAATTTTGTCCTGCGCAGTCATCTCACGGTCTTGTTGGGTGTTAAATTGATTTAACGCTTGTGCGTATGCGTCCTTATACCCTTGACCTGTAATATTTGCTAAATTTGATTGTAACGCACGTTGGTTTTCAGAATCTATTACCGCTTGACGCGCCCCTCCAAATGCCCCTGCTTGTGTTAAACGTGATGCGTTTGCAAGGCGGTCTATTTCTGACTGTCTACGTGCTTCATCTATCTGAGGTTGCAACGCAGTCATAATATAAGGGTTCATGTATTGTTGTACATTTGCCCCTGTAAACTGTTGTGGTTGGTAGCCCGCTGTACCCATCTGGTTAAGATCAAACGCGTTTGCTAACGATGCGACCCCTCCAAACGCCGTACTTTGTAAGTCTGACTCACCCGCCGTAAGTGGTCCCATATAGGCGTTGTAGGCTTCATTACCTAACGCTTGCCCTTTGCCGAGCATATCAGTGACATAATCACCTGCATATGTTGCCAGCCCAGACTCTTTGCCTGTTGCAATTGGTTGGTCAGTATTTGTAAGTACGGGAGTAACCATATTTCACCTCCTACGCAGGTATAAATTTCTTAGGGTCTATTTCTTTACCCTGTTTTGTGTTGCCCGTACGTGCTTTGCGTACCCTAGACATCATGTTTTTTAAAACTTTTGCGCCCGCATCGGAATTGCCGTTACCTAAATGACTTACAACATCTGCAGGTATTACAAATTCACCGTCACTCAGCCGCGCCTCTTGCACTCCATCAATGTTAGCGGGCACCTTATCGGCCATACCATCGGTAGCGCCATCTAAGTATTTACCTTTTTTCAGTGCTGCAATACCACCTGCAGCCATTCCTGTGGTTTCTTTTAGCTCTGGAATACGTGGACCGCCGGGTCTTCTACGTTCTTGCCGTGCAGGGTTTGCTGCATTTAACGCTGCTAATCCTTCGGCGGACATGGGCACTGCGGGGGTATCACTTTTAGGTACATACTGTGTTTGTGTAAAATACCGTTGCCCACCACTTCCGGGTCGTCTGTTAGGATCATATGTGCCGGGCACAACCTCACGTTGTACATCGTACTCAGGTACTGTTCCTTGGTAGCCTGTTGCAGGGGTATTAGTTCCTAACACTCCAGTACCGCCCAGAATAGCCCCGCCTAGAGATATTAGCGAACCGTAGTCGGTACTGCCGTCTTTCTTTTTAAAAAGCCCGCCTAGTGCGTCAAGTCCATCTTCTAGGATACTCATTACATATCTCCAAGTAGTCTTAGTAGCATATCATTTTCGTCTTCAACCTGTCCACCCTTTGCAAACCCGCTAGCCATAGGCATTGGCCCCATGGGTTGGTTTGCTGCTTTATTACGAGTTGTAGTGCTATAGGGGCTTGCAAACAGTCCTTGTTGTGACGGGTTAGCAAAAACACTACTAAAGTCATACAGATAGTCAATATTCATAGGGTCTGCGGATGACACAGTAGTTTTTGCCCCTTTAAATAACCCTGCTTGTTCCATTGATAGTAAATCCCGTAATGCTTCTTGCTGCCCTTGCGCGTCTATTTTTGTGTTAATCTGGGTGTTTAGATCAGTAATTAGATCAGTAATTGTGTCTGTCTGTGTGTCTATGTCGCCGTATATACCTGTGGCTGGCGTAAACATGGACGTATCTGCAAGGGTAACGTCTTCCTCACCCTGTAATGCTGTTTCTAACAGTGTTTGGTCGTTTATGTCAATAATACCATCGCCTGTAACATCATACTGCGTAATTAACTCTTGGCTGACATTTTCTTGTGCGATTAGATCAATTACGAAGTCTATGTCTGTCTGTGTAACTTCTCGTGCGGGTTTACCAACAAGGTCCGCTACGGCATCTATGTCTGCACCAAGGCTGGCTTCTACGTCACCGATAGCAGTTGTAAAACTTTCAGTCAGTGCATCTTTAGTAGTACCAAGTTCCGCGAGTATATTTGTTTCTGTAGTGCCTAGCGCAGTGGATAGTTCAGCTAGCGCCGCGTCAACATCACCATCGTTTTTTTCTATTAGCGCAGTTAAACGTGTTTCTACGTCACCAATTTCTGTGGTTAAACCTGCTACATCTTCAGTAACGCCTGCTACATCTTCGGCTACACCTGCTACATCTTCGGCTACACCTGCTACATCCCCAGCAATACCCGCTACATCTTCTTTTACTTCTGCAACATCTTCAACTACAGCGTCTATTTCGCCACCAAGTTCTTCTTTTGTTAGGCCAAGTTGCGCTAACATAGCTTCTTCAGTAAGGCCAAGGTTCGTGGTTAGCGTATCTACTGCGGCTTCTAAGGCATCATCTTTAGACGCGCCTTCTTCCAACAGTTTATATATCCCTGTAGCGTCTTTGGACTCATCTTCTGGTGTATTTGGGTTATCTTCAACAGACGGTGATCCCATAACCTTGCTAATTACATTAAACGTAGCGGTTGGCATGTACGTTTGTAGTTGTTCCCGTTGAAACGCCTCAAACCCTGCAGGATTATAGTCTTCAGACTCAGGGTCATACTGCCCTACAAACCGATCAACATCTTCTTGAGATACATCTACAAGACCCAACTCTTCATAAGCCGCACGAACTTCGCCCGCATCAAATATTCGTGGGTCTACATACTCGCTAATAGCAGCTTTTTGTGTGGTCTGGTAGTTTTCGTCATTTACCTGTCCAGTAAACGCGTCAATATCTTCCTGTGATGGTTGGTATCCAAGTGCAGTAAGAAACCCTTCGGCCTCAGTTGCAGTAACTTGTCGTGGATCAACATACGCACCAATGGCGCTTGTTTGTGTTTCTTCTGTTTTAGACGCAACGAATTGCGCAAGTTCTTCTGGCGTTGCCGTGTACCCTGTATCTACAAAAAACTGAGTAGCTTCTTCTAAGGTTGTAGCTAACGGGTCGTATTCTTCGCGTGCCTCTGATAATTTATCGGTTGCATAGTTTTCTGCTACGCCCTGCCCCACATATGTAGCTGCCAAAGCATCGGTTAAGGTAAGCCCTTCTTGGTCTGCAATAGCCTGCACTTCTTCGCGTGTGACCTGTCGTGGGTCTACATAAGACGCAATCAACCCAGATTGTGTAGTCTCTTCAACCTGCGCAACAAATTGTTCGACTTGCTCATCGGTTGGGTCATACCCAAGATCGGTAAAAAACTTACGTGCTTCTTCCGCGGTGACTTGCCGTGGGTCTACGTATTCTCCTACACCTGTTTCTGTAGTAGTTGCAAAGTCTGCTTCGCCTTGGCCTGCGAAATCTGCAATCTCGGCATCAGTAGCAGTGTACCCTAGCGCATCAAACAACGCTTTGGCCTCATCTGTAGTGACCTGTCGTGGGTCTACGAATGTAGCGATGGCAGCTTTCTGTTCTTCTTCAGTTTTAGACGCAACAAAGTCGGCAACCTGTTGGTCTGTAGGTGTAAACCCTTGATTTTCAAAGAATTGTTTGGCTTCTGCTGTGGTAGTCGCTAGGGGGTCAAACTCGGCTGTAGCTGCAGCAAGCGTGGATTCTTGGTCTTTTTGTCCCAAATATGTAGCTGCCAAGGCTTCTGTAAGTGTAAGCCCTTCTTGGTCTGCAATGGCTTGCACCTCGGCCTGCGTAACAAACCGCGGGTCCACATATTGATCTATGGCTGTTTGCTGTTCGCTTTCTGCTACCTGTGCAACAAAATCAGCAACCTCTTCGTCGGTAGGTTCATAGCCAAGGTCAGAGAAAAACTTACGTGCTTCTGCATCAGTTACCTGTCGTGGGTCTATATACAGGTTAGCAGCGTCTTTTTTGTTAGATTCAAAGTTTTCGTTGCCTTGACCAATGTAGTTGTTAACTTCTTCGTCTGTAGGGTCGTATCCTTGATCCGCAAAAAACTTACGTGCTTCTGTTTCGGTAACCTGTCGTGGATTTACATAAGACGCAATGGCTTCTTTCTGATCTGTTTCAGGTACTGCATCTACCCGTGCTGCTATCTCTTCTTCTGTTGGCGTGTACCCCAAGTCGGCAAAAAACTGTTCTGCTTCTTCACGGTTTGTAGCTTGCGGGTCAAACTCGGCGGTTATATCTGCAACGGCTTGTGTTTCATCTTTCTGACCTACATAGGCTTTTGCTTGTTCGTCGGTAAGCGTTATACCTTCTGCAGCGGCGGCGGCTTTTACTTCACCTGCGTCTAAGAATTTTGGGTCTATGTAGGACGCTACTGCAGCCGCCACATCAGATTCTGGTCTGTTGGATACAAACGATTCTATCTCGGCGTCTGTTGGCTCAAATCCGGGGTTTGCGTCTTTGAATAGTTTGGCTGCTTCGTTTGTGCTAACGTACATGGTGTCATACGTGGAGTTGAGCACGTTGTTCAATATTGTAGTATCAGTAATGCCTAAATTATTAAGTGCTGCAGTTGCGGCTTCTGCACTGCCTGCGTTTTTAACGGTGTTTACCACCGTAGGGTTTAACGACATAAGCGCATCGGCTACCGCATTACCTGTGTACAGCGTTGCACCCACACCATAACCAGAAACAGCGCCCATAAATCCGTTTTCAAACACAGAACCTGCAACGTCATAGTTGGGGTCAATCTGTGAGTTTACCGTTGCCGTAAATAGTTGTGGTAAGGCTTCCTCTATAAACTCTGTTGCGCCTTCTTTTATAGCTACGGTGCCGCCATCCTGTATTTTCTTACCTAGTTTTTGAAACGCGTCCCCGGCAAATTCACTGGCATTATCACCAAATAGGTTTTTAGCTAACGCTGCGCCACCAATCCCTGCGCTAACAGCGGTGGTGAATAACGCAATAGTCCCTGCTTTCTGGGCTGTATCCATAGCAAGATCGGTAGCCTCTTGTTCAGACATCCCTTGCGCTATGGCGTTTGCATATGTTTCGTCAAAAGCCCCTGCAGCCGTACCGCCAAATGCTTCTGCTGCGTCTAAGACTACTGCACTACCAACTGCGGCTTTTGCAGCAAATTTTTTCGCGTAGGCTTCCCCACCTTGCAAGAGCGCTGTTTTTGCCACGCTTGCAATATTACCCACACCCCCAGAAACCAGAAGAATAGGTATTTCTTGTAAAATCTCACTAGCTACGTTTTCCGCAAGAAACTGTACAGGGTGTTCTGTTAGATTACCCCAGATAGACTGCGCTTTTAGCCAACCTTTTTGTACTGTGCTGGGTTCTTTGCCGGGATTATCTTCACGCCATTCTTTGTCGTAATCTTGTGACCGCTTTTGCATATCCTCTGCGCCAGCTACCCACGCATCAGAGCGTAAATCACCACTTAAAGCCAGTAAATTTTTAGCAGTCTGCCCTACAGTATTGTTTGGGTTTGCGCCGACTAAAGTGGCCAGCCCTGATATGGCCTGCAGCATTTCACCAGTTGCGCCAGTAACTACGCTTGCGGCATTACCAAAGGCTTCTTGTTGATCTTCAGGAGTTTCGTCTAAATATACTTGTTTTAGTTTGTTGTATACACTCCAAAGCGTACCGCCTGTATCTTCGTCAAATTTTTTACCTTGGTCTTCGTTCAACCCCGCGATAGTCGCCACTATAACCCCATTTGCGGGGGGTAAATTCTGCATAGATATTTTATTGTCTTCAGTAAACGCGGTTAGTTTATCGTTACTAAGATAAGAAAATCCCGGCGGCACTTCTTTAAACGCTAATGGACCATATATTGCGTTAAACTCAACATCTGATACGTCAAGATCAGGGTTTATCGCGTTAGTTACACTGCTTACGTTTGTTTCGCCTAGTGTTTCTTGTTTCGTAGATGGTAGCTCCCACGACAGCTTTCCATCCGTATTGACGAGTACCGCCCCACCGCTAGTCAGCGTACCAACATCAACGCCCGCACCAAAAGTCACTGTGTCTAGCGTGGGTTCAGGTGGGTTATTTTTAAGGTCTACCGCCGCTGCGTCTACTGCTGAAAGGCTAGCGTGGTCAAAGGCCATATCACTAGAAGCGCCGCTATCAGGACGATCATAAAATCCATCGCCTACATTAACTATATTATTAGTAGAGTACCCTTTGGAGGCAAGCAAGTCCTTTACTTCGTCTCCTGTCATACCTGTAGTATCAACAAAAACGTTAGACCCATCGCTGTTTTTTGCGTCAAGTTTAATATACTCACCCGACAAAAACACCTTATAATCATCTGTGAATTGAGGTATAAACCCTGCGTCTTTTAGCGATGTTGTTAGTTCAGGGGTCAGCGCAGCGTCTGCAACCATAGTGTTGGCGAACTTATCTAAATCTAACCCTGTAATACTTGCGACACTCTTTATTTCCGTATCCGCATACGCAAGATATTTAGCTAATTGACCCGGTTCTAAAGAGGCAAGCGTCAACCCCTTTGCAGCTAAAGCGCTTTCTACGGTAGATAGTCTAATAGCGTCTAGGGTGGCGTCTGCTTCCGACTTGCTTGCTGGACCTTGCTGTCCATTAAGTAGAAAGTGTTCTGCAACATTATCAAAATCTTGGCCAAGAAACTCTTTGTATGCTTCCGCATCAAAATTAGGACGTAAAGACAGTGCGGCTGCAAGCGTAGTTTTATCGTAAACAGGTTTTAAAGCCGCATCTAAATCGTCAATGTCAGACATTAAATACTCTGTTTGTTCTTTGTAGGCAGCATCAAGTTCAGGGATTTGTGCAGTATAGGTGTTATAGTCCGTTAAGTATCCGTCCAATGCTGGTTTAAGCGTAGTGTCATAATCAATCTTAAACTGATCCGCAAAAGTTTGGTACGCTCCCGCAGCAGTGTTAAGTGCGTCTACGGTAGCCTGCGTAGGGTCTTGGTTATAGGCTCTAAGCGCGTCATTATAAACACCTTCAAGCCGTTCTTGTTCTATTACCTTCTTCTGTATCGTAACTTGCGTGGCTTTATAACCATCCGCTGCTGTTACGGCGTTTGTTGACGCTTCGTTTAATGCATTTGCGGCAGCCTCAGTGGCGCTGGACGCTCCTGTAACTCCATCTATGGCAGCATCAACAGGACGATCTACAATGTCCTTGAGCGCCTCCATCCCATACTCGTCCCACTTAGCAAAAAATGCGTCAGAACTTAGTTCAGGGTTACCCTCCAAGGCTACAGTTACAGCGTTGGTTAGCGCATTGGTCATAACCGTTGCTTGGGTTTTGTCAAAACCAGCGTTCTCTTGCAAGAACTTGTTCATGGTTTCGGATACGCCAGTGTACGTACTAATTATAGAGGTAAACTGTGAAGCTGAAACATCCCCACCTGTAATCTCGGCGGTAAGGGATGCGGTAATACTCTCTTTAACGCCATCTTGGAGTTGTTCCCAACCACCTATAATAGGCTTACCTTCAACGTCTAGCTCGCCAGTAAAGTTTTGAAACCTTTCGTCTATATTATCCGCGATTTTACCAAGAGTAGCGCCAACCGCAGCGTTAACACCTCCTGTAGCAAAGGCTTGTAGTGGGTCTTGTCCGTAAATAATTGCAGTGGCTGCAGACCTTGTGCCCCCTTCAATGCCCGCTTGAACTGCGGCTTCTACGGTGGTATTTAATCCTGCGCTAGCTATTTTTGGGTTTATGCTAGTAGCAGTAAACTCCCCAACTTTACCTGTAGTGTAAGAGATAGCCGCGGCCTTAATCACATCACCAAGATCACCTCCGTTTGCGGCTACTGAAGCACCGTCAATAAGAGGGAGCGCCCACGCATTGCCCGTAGCAACCGCAGTTATCTTAGCAAGAGTAGTAATCGGGTCGTCTAACGCAGCCTCAACAATGTCCCCAACGCCGCTTAATACGGGTTCGACTATCTCATCTACAGCCCAATTAATGGCGTCTTCAACAGCACCAACAACGTCTTCAACAACGTCCACAACAACGTCTACAACGTCTTCGACAATATCTATGATAACACCCATTTACGCTGCCCTAGTAAGGGGTATGTCCCCCAAAGTTATGAACGCTTTAGAGTTACCGTCCGAAAGACGCCCTACCGCTACTGTTGTATCTGCCTTATCCGCGTAACGCTTCCAGACTTTAAATGCGTTATCCAAGGTATCGCCCTTATACTCAGCCACATACCGTTTTATGCCTATGCGTTGTAAGTGTGTTAGATACCGCAGCCCATTGTTTATAAAGTTTTGTGCAGTGTCTATGTTAATTGCGCGACCCCACATCAAATCTTTATTTTTACCTTTACCCCTATGTCCAATAAACACGGTGTTACCCACCTGTAACACGTCTACGTTGTCCATAGTTAACTCTTTTGCAATGCCCGCTATTCCCGCAGCAGGGGTTAAACGCTCAAAATCCACTCCCCCAAGCGCCATATTAATAACAGTCGGTGCAGGTAACGGTTCTTGTTTACTGTCTACTACGGTTTGTGTCATCATACATACTCCAGCACTTCTTCGACAGACACAGGGTCTTGTTTTTTATTTGTGTCAACGTAGTCGCGCAGAGAGCCGATAGTCACTCTCGATATGTTGTCTATTTCCTCGACATCGTTCGGAAGCCCATAGATGTCACGGATGACTTCCACAATTATTATCATATCTAAACTGTCAAGTCCAACGTCTATTGGTTCGTTATCGTAGCTAGTTACTTGAGGGGCGTTATCAGGTTTATTACCAACTGCGTCTGCCACAACATTAAAAACATTTATAAAGTCCATTTTGCACCTATCTGTTAAGGGTGCTTACATTATACTATGTAACTTCAAGGATACTAGCCACAACATGCAGCCTGTTTGCTGTTGCCGCGGTAACCTTTAGTATTTCTTCAGCCTGTACAACCAACGGTGCTGATAGAAGCTCTAACGTGTTATTAGCAGACACAGCTTTAGTTTTAAACAAGCTAAACACATCTGACCCATTAGTGATTGTTAGCGTGATTGTATCAGCGTTGCCACTATCCTCAGAAACAATAATAGACTTTACAATAGCAGTCGTAGACGCAGCGCAAGTATAGAGTGTGGTTACGTTGGTGGTCGTTAAATCTACCTTTGCGTTTACATATGTGTTTGCCATTAGCTTAAAAACCACCCTATTGCATCAGTTTGATTTGCCAGTGACCTATCACGCAACGTGTTATCAATCTGAGTAAAATACAAACGAAACACTTTGTTAAGTTGTTCAAACTCAAAAGCAGAATATTCTTCGGGCGGATACGGCAATGCAGGTGCTACAAACCCTACAGTATAATCATTGCTAGCCATTACCTCCTCCCATCTGGGCGCATATCAAGGCGTGGTGCACCCAACTGCCATTGAACCCCCGTTGTGCTAGAATCAACCTTCAAAGATATTTGTCTGCCCCTAACCCTAGTATGTATCTGTTCAGTGTATACGTCCACAGGGGAACTAGCGCTACGCACAACCGTACCTGTATTTACGCCGCTTTCTGAGGCTGGGTTGTTTCTACCAGAGCCTGACGAGTTAAGAGGAAACAACGTCATGGTTATTGTAGGCGTGTCACCTGTAGACCCCTCAAAAGATACATCTGGTATCATTCTGGACACGAGCGCAAATTGGTGCCCGTCTTCTAAATCAAGCTGCGCAGACGTTATAGATGCAGTAATAGCCGCAGGTGTGCTTGTCTCGTTGTCATCAATGCCGTTTTCATGGTCCACAAGCACAGAGTTATATGTAGCTGCAAGTGGGAAACTTCTAAGGCCAGAGTCCAGCCATGCAGTGCGGGCCATATTTCCATAGTACCATATGTCTTCTAGGTAGTTATATATGACATACCTGTCTATATTAGACGAAGATGCAGAACAGTAGAACCACCACACTTCATGGAACGCCTCGTTACTACCACCAAACACCTGTACATACTGCAGGTCGTTAAAATCTGTAAATATATACTTCCTAAGATCACAACGCAGTGGCTGCACCCGACCATCATACTTGTAAAACTTGTCTTTACCCATCCAGTACGAAACACCATTAGCGTAGGCCACAGCGTTCTGTGAAGCAATGGAGGTTTGTTCACCCACAATCGTAGCGCCCCATACACCCGACCCTGCACCTACATACTGCAGAGAATAGAGCGAAGAATCAGTCCAAACCAAAACTTCTTGTCGTGCCTGTTGTGCAGCTACAATTTCTGTACCTCGTGACAAACGAAGACTGCCTGCTTGTGTAGTTGCACTGGGCGTCCAGTTTACCGCGCTTTCTTGGTCAGACCACCGAATTAACATAGGGTCTTTAGATGAGCTACCTAACACATTAGTACCAAAGCAAAACACGAACCTGTTAATGTCTGATACAAGAATGTTATTAACAACTGTTGGTACGTTAGAGGCACCAGCCAATGAGGTAAGTTCTACTGCACGCGTGGCAAGATCACCGCTAGCCGCAGACGCATCCCAATAATACATAGCACCGTTACGGTGTGCAAATATTAAGTCTTCACCAAAGTTTTGTTGTGACCATACACGCAATGCCTCTGTATCGGACTCACCTTGACCCCAAGCACCGGAACCCCAACCACTAGCGCCCCAACCAACAAGTGGGTTAGCAGAGGATGCACCTGAGTTTATCTGATACGTGCCAACAACAGAACTACCACCGTTTCCTGAGTCCGAACTGCTGCTAGCTACGCTTGTATATGCAGCGTTTGTTATAGTTTCTACACTAAAACTTTTGCCAAGTATTATGTAATTGTTCGCGTCTACAACGCTTTCTATTTGGTATTCTTGGTTAAGTATATTAGCAACCAGATTACCGCCAAGGGACGCCGCTCCGCTAAATGTAACAAAGTCATTTATTTTAGCTCCATGACTATTATCTGTTACTGTAACACTAAAACATCCCACCGCTACGCCATCACTATGAGAAGCTGCTGTAGAAGCTGTAGATGTACCCGCAACCAAGGAAGAAGCACCTCTAGTGCAACCTGTTAATGTATTACTGCTAATAGCTGAGTAATCTATGACTTCACTATCCACTATAATCTTACCTGCTGCAGGGAACCCTGTGGTATCAGCCAGTGTTATAGTTGTAATAGAAGCGTTTATAGCACCGTTAAGGGTAGAAGATACTGCACTAAACGTAACATCTCCTGCACTTGTAGTGGCACGTAACGGGGTCACATCGTTGTAACCCCCGCCGTTTTCTATGTAAAACTTTAGGTGCGTGCCAACACCCACTAGGTTCTGACTGCCTAATGTAATCCAGTTAAGAAGTGACCGTGCAAGCCCGAGAAACGTAGCTTCTGATATGCGTGTCCAACCACCGATCTTTTCAGGAGAACCCTGTCTAAACCTTATGTTGTCGGACTCAAACCAACCCCCCTCGTTAGTATAACGAGTATTTTCTCTATTTACACCAGATTTAAAAGTTACCTTTTTTAAGGGCATAGTTAGACACCTTTTTGAAAGTGCGGCATGTCAACGAATGGGGTGCGTCCTTGATCTACTCTAAGTTTAACATAAGCGTTATGTGCCTCAAGTAGTGTATTATTCCATTCTAAAATGTTATCAATATGCCAAGCACCGCCCCATTTTAGCTGTTTAATGCCAAGCTCACGCGCTGTTTTTACAATGGCATCGCCAACATCATCGTAGAACTTTAGTTCCCAACAAACTCTAGGCCCAAGAAAAACCATAAAATCAAAAGCATTACCTTCAAGATGTTTGCTTTTCATGGTCTTTGATGCACCAGATTCTTTTAGTTTGCGCTGTTCTTCAATAGTGCGAAGACCGCCTAAATGTGGAATACCAAAATCATATGGTGTATTATGAATAGCGGCACATACAAGCGCATGAAGCTCTTCATCAATGCCTTCAATCCTATCAAGACTTCGTTGGCTTAATTTAAAATTACTCATGTTACTTCCTCTTAAAGAAGGCTTGCGCCCCGCGCACACCGAAACTGGCTGAAATTGCAATTCCAAGGCTGTAAAAATACCAGTCCGGTGCCTTGTTAAGCTGTGTAAACCCACGATCAACCCAGCCTTCAGCGCCCGGTATCCAGCATAAAATCAATGGAATGGACAAGATAATTACGAACCATTCGTCCTTCCAGCTAGACTTGGCACCCTCTGCCATAATGCGCTCCCAGTCGGCAACGCTTGTCTCTTTCGACAATAATATCTGGGCTTTCGCCTTCGCCTCAGTAAGTTTTAGCTCCGCAGCGGCGGCGTTCTTATCAGCCTTACCCTGTAACCATGATCCAGCAAGGTTTGCTATCGGCCCCAATGCAGCGGTAAAGATGCTCATACACTCTGACCCTGTATCATTGCACGGCCTCGCTCATACTCGTCGTTCATCATCTGCCTACCGCCCAACCTGTAATAGTTCTCAGCAGCATAACGCATCGCAGGGCTAATGTTAGATCTGTCTTGTAACTGCATAATACCTTGCAACTGTGGCGGCATCTGAGGTCTAGGTTGCGGTAGTAAATCAATTGGTGGCAAACCCGGCGTTTGCGGAGGTCCAAAATTTGGGGGAGGTATGTAGGGTCCACCAGTGAATGGTGGTTCTTCGCCAGTGTAGGGGAATGGCATTATACCACCCCCTTGCTCTTGTTGCATACGCATACGGTTACGCAAGAATGCATTGTTTGGGTCAAAAGTTGTTGACTCTGGATTAGAAGCTCCAACAGGCGCAGTGGCAACGGGTAAGGCACTGCCATCTGATTTATTCCTATCTTTGTTTCTGTCCATAAACGCCAGCAAGTCTTTGCTTCGCTGATAGTCTGTTATATCTTCACCAGCCTCGTTCACCTCATACGGTAACCCTAAAAAGTTTTTACCGTAATAAGTTCCATCAGGTCTTTGATATATAGTCTGCTCTGTATATGGATTTGTGTAGGGTAAATCTACATTGCTAGTATCACCCGCTATCTGACCTAAAGTGCTAATGGGGCTTGTAAAGGCTTCTAGTAATCCAATTTTCTGATCTTGCTCCCTTAATGCAGCAACAGAATTAGCATATGGAGTTGTTGGCGAATTAGAAAAATCTGGTTCTCCTTCCAGCCTTTCAATCGCCGCTCTCTCCGCTGGGGTCATATTAAGCATAAAGGTTGGGGTGCTACCTGCGGCTGGCTTATAAGTATTTCCTGAAGCTATGTTTGGCTGGAAATCAGAAGCTATATTATTAGGGTTGTTATCTTGCCCACCACCCTGATCAGCCGCACTTTCATTGGATTGTGTCTCTGCATAAGTCGGCCTACGCTTTGGTTTGATTGATGTCTTGGGGGCTAGACTGCTTCCGCCAAATGTCATTCCGCTAATATTACCACTTGGTACACTATAAGCTGGCATTACTTAGACCCCGCTTCTTTGCTCATCCAGATGCCAAAGCAACCTGTGAGTGCGCCCATGCAGACAGATACCAGACCTGCCGACTGTGTAGTGTGTGCCTCTGGTGGCAAACTCATAAACCAATGCACTGCCTGATAGGTCAACACCGTGACAACAAACATCATCAGGCGGGGAAACACCTTCCAGTCATCTATAATATTCTTAGCCATGTCAGTCTCCTACGTCGATACCGCTGCCCGTGTATCAACACGCAGCCAATTAGATCCATCACCAAATGCAACAACAGGGCTACCTGCTGCCCCATCAGAAACGTATATTAATGTGCCAGTCTCAACGGTTGGTAATGTTGATACTGTATATGTGGGCAGTGGCATACCCACAGTATTTTTTGCTGCTGTAGCAGACTTGAGCCTAAGCACCGTATTGCTTTCGTAGACAGTGCCGACCTCATCACCAGATAAAGAAGATGCTGGGATCTCAATGAGTATAGGCTTTGCTATAGCAGGGTTTGTAATCTGAGTTGCAAACACAGAGAACGCACGAACTACCTCTGCCATATACTGTTGTGTATACTGGGGCGGTGGTACAGGAAAGAATGGTACTGGAGCTATAGACATTATCTTCTCCCGTCCGATCTTATATCAACGCGGGGGATACCCAGACGCCACAATACATCCGCATCTGTTGACTGGACCTTAAATGTAAAGCTACGGCCTCGCAGTCTGGTCTGATATTGGCTCGTATACTGATCTACAGGTACATTAGATGTCTTTGTAATAGTATCAGTATTGGTTGTTTGGGCGACCTGACCGGGTGCATTCTTGGCACTCAAAATAAAATCTACCGTGGTATTATCTACATTGGTATCTCTGAAGTTAAGATCAGGAATAACCCTAGTCACAAAAGAGAATTGGTTGCCATCAGAAACCCCAAGATCACCTGACTCAATAAAGGATGTCATGGCAGCGCCATCTGCTTTTGCGCCCACCTCATGGTTAAATAAATAGTTGTCTGTACCTGTGCCCACAGGAAGCGAGGATATCCCACGATCCAGCCATGCTGTGCGATCTAAAGTGCCTATATACCAAATACCTTCTTGGTAGTTATAGATAACATACTTGTCATTTTCAGTAGAACTTGCAGATGGGTAGAACCACCATATCTCAGAGAATGATATATTTGATCCCGCAACAACCTTATCAGACTGTGCAGAGTTAAAGTCGTCAAACACATGGTCACGAACCGTGCAAGGCAGACGTTGTACCGCACCGTTGTAAGCGTAGAACTCCGCTGCGCCCATCCAGTATACAGCATCATCTACTGCAACCGCTGCCTTTGGAGCAGCGATACTTATGTTGCTAGAAATAAGGTTGATACCAAATGTAAAAGGTGGCCCAATAAACTGCATCGCGTAGATAGCAACATCTGTAAATACAAGGATTTGCTGCCTTGTTTCTACGGCTTGTACAATCTTTGAACCAGAGTCAATCCGCAGATCACCCGCTGTGTTTGTAGTAGTAGGATACCAATCAATAGGATTTTCTTGGCTGGAGAACCTGATCAGCATTGGGTCTTGAGTCTCATCACCTTTTGGAGCAGACGAACTTCCCCCTAAACCATCCGCACCAAAAGCAATCACATGCCTGTCACGATCTGATAAAAGTATTTGCGCTGCTTTCTGGGGCACAGATGTTGGAGTTCCCGTCAGCGTAGAAAGTTCTATGCCCCTTGTAGTTACACCGTTTGTTTTATCCCAATAGAACACCTGACCGTTACGCTCGTTAAAGATAAGGTCTTCGCCAAAATTATCATGCGACCAAATACGCAGGTTTGTAGTTGCGGTTTGGGTTCCCGTGGCAACTGCTTCACCCCACCCATTAAAGTTATTAGCACTGTCTGTGTTGCCCAACGTAAGAAATATGTTTGCACCGTTACTATGTGTGGCAGCACTACTTCCATTGGTTCCGCGAGTAACTGTCAACGTATCCGTAGCAACTGAACCCACTGTCATAAGTTCACTGCCCACCAAAACAACATCGTTGATTGCAAAGTTTGAACCTTGGCTTGTAGATACGTCAACCCCTGTCTCAGATGCATCTAAAGCTTCTGCTATAGTGGTTTGGAATGCACCGTTGTTCGTACCACCCCAAAGCCCCGCGCCCCAACCTGCGCCTTCAACAGAGGAGTTGAGGCCTGTACCTATTTGGTAGGTGCCAACAGTGCTACTCCCACCGTTACCTGTATCGCTTCCGTTGGCATTTACAGCCGTAGCGTTAAGCCCACCTGTAATAGTAATGCTGGAAATAGTGCTAACAGTACGCGCAGATATCTTATACTCGTTGCCGTTCACGACTTCTGTAACTTGATACTCTTGGTTAAGGACTGCCGCTGTTATGTTGCCGCCTAAAGATGCCGCTCCAGAAAACGTGACAAAATCATTTGCAACACAACCATGATTTACTTCTGTAACTACGATTACAGGAGATCCGTTTGTTGCAGCAAAGGTAACATCTCCCGCAGATGTGGTTAATCTAATAGGGGTGATGTCATTATAATCTGTACCCTGCTTGATGTAATACTTTTGCTCTGTACCTACACCCAAAAATTTCTCGCCGTTAAGGGCAACCCATTCATGCAGCCCACGGCACAGCCCAAGAAAAGCTTTGCCTGAGTTCTTCTCCCAGCCGTTTAGTTTTTCTGGATACCCAAACCTAAAGCGCACCTTATCGCAATCTACCCAGCCGTTCTCTTCAGAGTACGGGGTGATTTCTTTGTTTATGCCTGCTTTAAATCTAAGGTCTGTATAGGGCATTAAACAGCCCTCCATTCTTGATCAATAGTATCTCTTGTTTCAGTCAAAGACCATGACTCAGAAGACTCATCCCAATCATAAAAGTTTAACTCTGTTGATGGGTTCGCCGTAGGTGGCTCATATTCCCAAGAAGTTGTGCTTAACACCCAACCACTTATGGGAGATGTAAAGAAATATACTGAGTTCTTAATGGGATCGAAGTATTTACCTATCTCTGCTACGCCTGACACATCTTCTTCAAACTTTTGACTTGAAGTCAAAACCTGATCATTATCAAAAACAACAATGTTTTGAACAATATTAGCATCGTTAAAATAAAAACCTCTTTTACTCATTAAGTATTAACCTCATAATAAGTTACAAAGATTGCTCCGCTTGACCCTGAACCCGTGGATCCCGCACCGCTTTCTGAAGCAGAACCCCCTGATCCTGCGCCGTAATTGTTACCTGCATCAGAAGCGCCCGCCGCACCGCTTGAATGCTGCACCGCAGCGCCTCCTTGAAATGTTACTGCGACATCAGAACCCCACTCTGAAGGCTTTGTGGGTGCGCCTGTAGTTGCACCTTTTGCATATCCTGACCCACTTGCGGTAGAACCATTTACACCACCAGAGCCTAAATTTGGACTACCACCACCTGTAGCGCCAGAATGGTCACTACCTAAAGACAAGCCGGGGCCATTCCCACCCGTGTAATTGTTTTCTCCCCCAGAACCAGAACCACCTAATGAAGCAGGGCAAGTGCCCCAAGCACTAATAGTTGTTGCAGAAGAAGCTTCTCCTACAGGAAGAGTAGTTGTTACCGTTGCATTTATAGCGCCCTGTCTACCCCCAAAACCCCTTGATCCACCTGTCGCAGAAATAGTTGTACCAGATCCATTGGGGTCGAAAGAGGTCGTACCCCCATTACGGCCTGATATAACTGTTCCACTACCCGCAGAGTAAGAAACTGCGGCACCGCTACTACCAATACTAATAGTAGCAGAAGTAATGCTATGATCCTGTACTGAGTATCTACGAAATGACGTACCCCCCGCAGCCCCGCCTGACGCAACCTTCTCACGACCACTATCTGTTGAGTGACCCCCACCAGAACCGCCCCCGCCAAGCACATAAACATTATATTGGACGCAACCTGACTGTGCTGGCGACCAAGAAGACCCGCTCGCCTTAGTTTCTGTCGTGCCTTTCTTTTTCAGTATACGATTTGCACTTCGATAATCTGAAAACGCTAACGCATTACTTGAAGACGGTAAGCTATCTGGAACAGGATTAGAGCTACCGCTTAAATCACCACTCAGAGATACAGCACCAGACTGACCATAGTAGTCACGCAACTCACTCATAGATATTGAGCCGCTTGCGTGACCAAAGTTATCTAATGAGGTTATAGTCATTACAGGCTACCAAATGCAGTTACATCACCCGCAACAACTAAATTCCCGCTAGTATCTATTCTAGCTAACGAGGTTCCGTTGTACTGGATCACTAAACGATTGCTACCGTCTACTTCAAAAGTCCAGTCTTGAGCGCCACCAGAAAGTTTAAACTCTCCACCCGCTTCAATATCCGCAGCCGCGTAAATGTCGTTGTCTGTAGGTGCTGTAGTGTCTCCTACGCGCAAGCCATTTATTACATTGACTCCACTTCCTGTAATCCGCATCTCTTCGCTTATAACACCTGCGAAAAACTTGAGTGTATTGGATGTGGCAAAATCAATTTTTGCATTCGCTTGGCTGTCATCCGCAAAAGATATTACGCCATCACTAGAATCAATAAAAACACTGCCGCCAATATCTAGGCTAATATCCCCAGAAGTAGTAATGTCTCCCGTAAGTGCCGCTGCCGTAGTGGCTGTCGCTGCATTTCCAGTAATGTCTGAGCTTATACTAGAAGGGAGTCTTGCGTCATTTACAGTACCGCTGTCTAGGTTTGATGCATTTAAAGACGTACCATCAATCTTACTATTAATCTGCGTTTGAATGGCAGAAGTAACCCCGTCTAAATAACCAAGCTCTGTATCCGTAACAGCGGAAACCGCGACTTTGCCACTAGCATTTGATATAACCGCACGACTTGCGGTGAGGTTGGCATCATCTATCGTAGTGGCCGCGCCAGTAATAGTAGCCTGTTTGCTATTTATTTGCGTCTGGATAGCAGAAGTAACACCATCTAAATAACCAAGCTCTGTGTCAGTTACCGCAGACACTGCAACTTTTCCACTAGCATTTGATATAACCGCACGGCTGGCTGTAAGGTCAGCGTCATCAATAGTGGTGGCGGCTCCTGTGATAGTGGCTTGCTTGCTATCTATTTGGGTTTGTATTGCGGATGTAACACCATCAAGGTATCCTACCTCTGTGTTGGTGACAGGAGATACGCTAACAGATCCCCCGCTATCTGAAATCAAAGCTCTGTTCGCGGTTAAGGATAGAGTGCCCTGCTTACTATCTATTTGCGTTTGAATGGCAGAGGTCACGCCATCTAAGTATCCAAGCTCTGTTGTAGTAACCGCAGATACCGCGATATCTCCCCCACTATCTGAAATCAAAGCACGGCTTGTTGTTAGATCTGATATGCGAACCACAGCCTTGCCACCCATACCAGAATGGTTGGAGCAATAGTAGTACAGCACCGCAGGAGCATCTTGTTCTAGCTTTACTTGCGTGTAAGCACCCGCACTTCCCGGCGTTCCCGCTGTTGTAACTCCCGTTGTAAACGGAGCATTAGGTGAGTTGTTATCATTGGTTGAAAACCGCAACGGATGGCTACTATTCGAGGCATCTGACTGATCAAATCTGTATGTGACAGACGGTTTGATTTCAACCGTTTGTTGAGATGTTCCGTCTATTACAAACTTACCACCAGCCACGGTTACAGCTATAGTTCCAAGAGGTTGCTTTGCGTCAATCTGGGTTTGGATTGCAGACGTAACACCGTCCACATAATTCAACTCCGCAGCCGTAGCGGTGATGGATGTGCCAGCTATCTGTAGCGTTGTGGCGTTTACCTCGCCAGAAGATCCGTATATTACAGCTTTACTGTTAGCAATGGTTCCCGCACCAGAGCCATCTAGCAAATTTAATTCTGCGCCAGATGTAGTAACGCTAGTGGCACCAACATTAAATGGACTTGATAAGTCTGTCACATTCTGCACCGCAGCGGTAAAGTCGGTTACTGCCGCACCAGAACCTGCACCGTCTGCAAGAACGATAGCTCCTTTACCAACCTCAAGAGTAACATTTCCTCCAGACCCCTGCGTTATAATCAACGCTTGGTTTGTCGAGTTCAGCAACATATACATTCTAGCTTTATCATTTTGCGCCAAGGTAACAGTGCATGTACCGCCGGGAGTGCCCGTAAACTTTATAGCTTTATAGTGCCCATTTTCCGCAGAAGAAGGCTGTGCCGATAGGGCAAGAGTGTAACTGGTTGAGCTAAGAGCAATGGACTCAAAACCGTTTGCTGCACGATCTAATATTTGAAGGTTGACGTTGGTACTAGAACCCCACGTTCCAGCCTCATCACCTGTGGTTATTAGTTTAACGCCATTTGCGTCTGTATATGTAGCCATCTGAGCGCCTATCTAAAAAGTTCAATTGCACTTAATATACTTTTTATTCCATTTTTACGCAACAAGTGTCCAAGTAGGATCTTGTGCGGGTGTTACCGTTGACCAATTTGGATCTTGCGCGGGTGTAATTGTTGCAAAATTTGGATCTTGGTCGGGTAGTATTAAACCGTAAACAGCCGCGCCCCCAATGAATACAGTTATTGAAACTCCCTCTACGGCTTCTCCTAACTTCATTGTGACATCCTGTCCAGCAACACTGAACTGACCGACATCTAAAACTTCTGTAAATTTAGTGTTTGCATCAAAACCTGTTAAGGTAAACGAACCTGCATCTAGATCTAGTTTAAGTGCCTTAGCAAAATTTGTATCTTGGCCTGTAAGGGTAAAGCTTCCTACATCTGCAACAAGAATCCTTCTCACTTCAAGGTCTATTGCCTGCCCAGTCAATGCAAAAGAACCTTGGTCTAACGCAACGCTGCCCTCAAACCTTGTGGTGAGGTCTTGCCCTGTAACTGCAAAGCTTCCAACCTCAAGATTGGCAGTCTTTTTAAAGTTTATTGCTTGGCCCGTAAGCGCAAATGAACCGTGGTCTAGTGCTTCGCTTATCTTTCTGTTTGCCGTGAAGCCTGTCAGTGCAAAGCTTCCCGCTTCTGCGTTCATAGATTTCTGGAAGTTTAAGTTTTGTCCGTTTGCAGCAAAGCTTCCATGCGCCAACTCTTCACGCATTGCAATCGGTGTACCTACTGCTTGCC
>VMHT01186130.1_pt1 | contig 30190 bp, 40 predicted proteins | sample 4693611 | NCBI WGS metagenome assembly VMHT01 (sample SAMN12280063, study PRJNA550983) | marine metagenome | isolation source: seawater sampled from same location over 5 years 0.02-0.2 micron viral filtrate | place: USA: collected off the coast of southern California halfway between the port... ... | reverse complement strand
ACCGCCTTCAGTGGGGGAACAGCTCTTGATCCCTCTCACCTTGTCGTAAAAGTCGGCGGTGTCACAAAGACCATCACCACCCACTACACCGTGGCTGCGGATCGAAACTCAATCACGTTCACCTCTGGGAATGAACCCACTGGAACCGTGGTGGTGTCCCGAGTCACCCCCGCAACCAACGCTACCAGGCTGGTGGACTTTGTAAACGGGGCCACCCTCAAAGCCGAAGACCTCGACAACATTGTCCTACAGGTCTTGTATGTCACTCAAGAAGTCAGCGACCGCGTGACTGCGCTGGAGTCTTGAGATGGAAAACAGTAATCAGATCATGCTGGCCTTGGGCCGTCTTGAGGGCAAGGTAGATGCCATGCTCACCAAGCAGAAAAGCCAAGATGAAACCTTGGAAAAGCATGACCGACGAATCCGAACCCTTGAGCAAAGTCGCTCTTGGCTCCTTGGAGCATCCGCAATCATTGGTGCTTCAGTCTCTTTCCTTATGAAGTACCTATGAGGTGAACTAACATGAAAATTGTAAAACTGCTTGATGGAGTCTCCGCGAACGGAGATTCATTTGTGTACGAATCTAAATTTCTTCGGGACAACGAAACTGGCTTGGTTCAAGCTGTGTTCGGCGGAGATCGAACGGGAACCTTGAAACTTCAAGGAAGCCTTGATGGAACCAACTTCGTCGATGTGGCCTCCTTTACCACTTCGGGATCTGTTGCTGTGACCATCTTCCCGTTTTTGAAAGGCAACCTCGCCAGCATCGGTGGGTCATCCGGAACCGTGTCCTTGATCTTGGGAGATTGATATGGCACTTTGGAACCCATCCAATCAATCTGCAACCCTTTCTGGTTGGTACAAAGCGGACGCAATCACTGGAGTTTCTGACGGTGGTGCTGTTGCATCGTGGGTTGATTCATCTGGGCAAGGCAACACGCTCACACAAAGCACCCTCGGTGCAATGCCTTCGTATCAAACCAATGAGTTGAACTCTTTGCCGGTCGTTCGCTTTGACAAGGACGCATCACCTGGTGACAACGTGTTCAATGCAGACCTCGGTGGGGACTTTGAACCCGGCACAGGTGACTTCTACATTGCGATGGTGGCAAAGTTCCCATCGTCCGGTACGCAGTTCGTTATGACGAAGGCCGATAGCGGCACTCAAGGTTTGAACGTGTTTGTCACAGGCTCAAGTTTAATCGTTAGACCGCAAACTGTAGGCGGCACAACCAACGATCTAAACCAGAGTTCAGTTGTTGACTCATCTTTCCACACGATTGTTGGCCGCAGAGTGTCTAGCACATTGGGTTCAGAGTATGACGGTTCGGCGTTCACAAACGATAGTGGCTCAAGAGTCAACGATGGTAATATGAACAACGACGCTAGTTTTAATGTTGGTGCCTCATCCACTGGTGGGTTGGATGCGGATATGGATCTTGCCGAAGCCTTTATCGCTGTGGGTACTCTAAATGATGAAGACTTACAGCGGACCAGCGGATACCTGTCACACAAGTACGGCCTTTCTTCAAGTCTCCCAGCCACTCACGCCTACAAGCAGTTCCCCCCCACCGAGTCCCTTGAAATCTCAGGAACCTCTGGAGATATCGAGGGTGGCCTCACGCAATCAATCTCATCTGAACTAACCACAGTGAGGATCTAATGGAAGAACTACTCAAAAAGCTGCACACAGGCATGTGTGAAACTCTTCTGGCCCGGATTGAGTCAGGTGAGGCTACCGCTGCTGATCTCGGAGTTGCCCGTCAGTTTCTCAAGGACAACGGGATTGATGCATCTGCTAACAAATCAGAACCACTGGCAAACCTTGCCAGGTCTTTACCATTCGATCCCAGTATCGAGAAGGAAGCCGTCTAATGAAGCATAAGAAAATGAGTGCAAAGGATCGTCGTTTGGCGGCTCTTGCTGAACCCAAGAACAAAATCACCCAAGCCGATGTCATCGCTGGTCGAACGATGAAGATCAAGAAGGGCAAGAAGAAAAATGGAATGCGGGCCTGATATGTATCACACCAAGCGAAAAGTCGGAAAGATGAAGTCCAAAGCTGCGGCAAAGCCAAAGAAGACCAAGCCAAAGAAAAAGGGCTGATCGATGGCAAAGCGTAAGGTTGGAAAGAAGGCCGAAGGTCTTACCAAGCGTCAAGAGGACACCATGAAACGTCACTCTGTTCATCACACCAAAAAGCACATGGACATGATGCGGTCACTGATGATCAAGGGAGACACCTTTGGTCAGGCCCATAAGAAGGCCCAGAGAAAGGTTGGTAAGTAATGGCAAAGCGTAAGGTCGGAAAGAAGAAACCGATCCCAACCGACAAGGCTTTGTATTCCAGAGTCAAGGCGGAAGCCAAGAAGAAGTTCGATGTCTACCCATCAGCCTACGCCAACGCTTGGCTGGTGCGAACCTACAAGAAGCGTGGCGGAAAGTACCGGATGGGCTAATGAGTTGTCCTGAATGCAATAAGAGAGCATCTGAAGAAAAGAAGGCTCTTCTGGACTGCAAGGGCAACTGTGAAAAGCTGAACACCAAGGCCCAGCGTCTATCTCTGGTAGTCGCAGTGCTTGGCACGGTTCTCGGTAAAGAGACTCTTGATATGGCCTTGGGCCTGGAGTCAACGCTCAATCAACTTGCGGCAAAGACCGAAGACACCGGTGCAGTTCTGGCTTACTCGCCGCCTGTCATCGTCCCACCCAGTTCTCCAAAGGCTCCTGATCCCAAGCCCTCAGGGTTGTCCTACATGAGTGCTGCCGTGGAGCGTGAAGACTCCTTGCTGTCTTATGTCCCACCTCTGACAACCTTTGAGTGGACTGAGCCAGACCCAGAGTTGTTCACTTGGCAGGATGAAACATCGCTACAAAACTCAATGATTGTTCCGTTCCGTAACGGGTTGTTCCTGTTCGGACTCGCATACCTTGGACACCAGAAAAGGCGTAGAAATGGCTAGACACTCAGGCGGACTAACCAAGTGGTTCAAAGAAGATTGGATCGACCTACGGACTGGTAAAAAGTGTGGGCGTTCTGGTGAGGAGATGTCCACTCGGAAGTACCCAGTATGCCGTCCCCGTAAGATTGCCAACCGGATGACCAAGAAAGAAAAGCAAGCGGTCATCGCCAAGAAGACTGGTCCCGGCAAAGTCAAGTACCCCATCACTGCTGCTGGTCGCCGTAGGATGAAGATCAGGAAGGCATAAGATGGCTGAATACAAGGGCAAGAAAGTACCCCTGAACAAGATCATGCGGATTCGCAAGGGCGAGCCTGGGCATGGCAGAAAGAAGTCCAAGGTCTTCGTCAAGGATGGTGGTAAAGTCAAAAAGGTGATGTTCGGAGACCCCAACATGAAGATCCGAAAGAATGAGCCTGGAAGACGAGCCAACTTCCGCGCCCGTCACAACTGCGACAACCCCGGCCCCAAGACCAAGCCTCGGTACTGGGCATGTAAGACCTGGTAATGGACGAGCGAATCCACGACTTTCGGAACTTCTTGTATCTGGCCTGGGAGCAGCTCCGTCTGCCGGACCCTACGCCTGTCCAATATGACATCGCGGACTACCTCCAGAATGGACCCAAGCGGTCCTGCATCATGGCGTTCCGTGGGGTCGGCAAGTCTTGGATCACCTCCGCCTTTGTCTGCCACCAGCTCTTGCTTGACCCCCAGAGGAACATCTTGGTGGTCTCAGCGTCCAAGGCCAGAGCCGATGACTTCTCCACGTTTACCCTGAGGTTGATCTCAGAGATGCCCATGCTCCAGCATCTCAGACCCAGAGAGAACCAGCGGAACTCCAAGATCGCCTTTGACGTTGGCCCTGCGACCGCCAGCCACGCTCCCTCCGTGACATCCCGAGGTATCACGGGACAGATCACAGGGGCGCGGGCAGACCTGATCGTGGCTGACGATGTGGAGTCCCTGAACAACTCCGCGACCCAGACCATGCGGGACAAACTGTCCGAGTCCATCAAGGAGTTCGACGCGGTTCTCAAGCCGGATGGTCGCGTGGTCTACCTCGGAACCCCCCAGTCCGAACAATCCATCTACAACGTGCTGCCCCAGCGTGGATACGAGACCCGCATATGGCCCGCTAGAATCCCTCCTGAGAAGCAGCAGAAAAAGATGGAGGACACCCTTGCCCCGATGGTCAAGCGTCTCTCAGGGGATTCTAAGGACGATTACGGCAAACCTACAGACCCCCAGCGATTCGACGAGCATGACCTGCTGGAGCGTGAGGCTAGTTACGGTCGCTCTGGGTTTGCCCTCCAGTTCATGCTGGATACGAGCCTGAGTGACCAGAGCCGATATCCGCTCAAACTCAGTGACCTTGTGGTCATGCACCTGAACCCCGACACAGCTCCGGAGAAGGCCATCTGGGCCGCTTCCCCTGACCTGATCTGGAAGGATCTCCCATGTGTGGGGTTCGCCGGAGACCGGTACTACCGCCCAATGCAGGTACAGGGCGACTGGAAGCCCTACAGCGGCTCCGTGATGGCAATCGACCCCTCGGGTCGGGGTGCTGACGAAACCGCTTACGCGGTCGCCAAGACCCACCACGGGCAAATCCTGATCACAGCCGCAGGTGGACTTCCAGGTGGATACGAAGAGGGAACCCTGCAACGACTGGCGGACATCGCCAAGGAACAGAAGGTCAACAAGATCATCATCGAATCCAACTTCGGTGACGGAATGTTCACCAAGCTGTTGACCCCCTATGTCACCAAGACCTACCCCGTGACTCTGGAAGAGGTCAGGCACTCCACCCAGAAGGAACGACGGATCATCGACACCCTCGAACCCGTGATGAACCAGCACAGGCTCATTGTGGACTACGGGGTGCTGATGGATGACTACGACTCAACCAAGGGTAAACCCCAAGAGATGGCCCTCAAATACACCTTGGCCTACCAGATGACCAGAGTCACCAAGGACAGGGGAGCCTTGAAGCATGATGACCGCCTGGATGTCCTAGCCATGGCTGTCCAGTATTGGGTAGACCACATGGCCCAAGACCGAGACAAAGCCATCTCCAGAGCCAAAGACCAAGCATTCAGGGATGAATTGGAGAAGTTCACCACCCAAGTCATCGGGGGTAAACCAAAGTCCAACTCTTGGTTCTAACCGAAGTCTCTTCCCCTGTGAATACCTAACGGTGTTTGGCAACGATGGACTCACAAGGCTCAGGTGAAGATCACCCAGGCTGATCCGAGGTCGTCCCCCAGATACCCCATGTCAATCGTGGGGGGTTTGGGGGGCAACTTCTGGATCTACAAGGTCTAGGTGAATGGATACTGATAGATAAACCCAAGGTATACCCTAAGATATGACCATCAAAGATATATCCCCACCCCCACCAATAATACCTCTACATGAGTCAGTAATGGTGACATGGGAAGATATCCAAGGTCATGAAAGACCTTGGGTAGACCTAGAGGAAGCTGAGGAACTGGAGCCAATCCTGATGAGGACTGTGGGTTTCCTGATGGCTCACGATCACAACAAGGTGGTCATCGCTTCGACCTTGAGTGAACCCGTAGGTCTCGCTGGGAATGTCAACTCGATACCCACAGGTTGTGTGAGGAGTATCTGGAGGTTGACCGAGAGTGACCAAGAACCTGCGACCATTTGACGCAAAAATCTGAAACGGGTTATTGTAAATTTTAATCGAAAAAAAACCCCCGCCTGGGCGGGTGTCGTTTGAAATTTGCCAAAAAAATCATCAGTTGACGATTCAAAAAATAAAAATCGATCCGAAATCGTCAAACTTCTCGACACCGCTAGCAGTTCCGGAAGATATTGAATCTGTCGGAATGGGGAAATGACCACCAAAGCTGAAAATGATGATCAGCCCAGGGCTGGTCGATGATCCCTGGGCATCTCGGTCTTTATCTTTTATTACCCGTCTTTTTGTCTGAAGCTGAACACAGGACTTCATGTGGTCGATACATTGAAACCGGCGAATGATCGCCATGAAGGATTGAACTATGCAACTACAACAAAAATGGCTCTCTAATAAAGAAGACCTCGACGCCCTTCGAGAAAAGCATCTCCCAAAAGGCGCGCCTGAATTTAGAGTGGCAATCGTGCGGCATGAGGTCGGGAACTTCGACAACCCCGTGGAGATCATGCTGTTTGCAGATAATGACATCTCCGCACCCGCGATGACCTACGTGCTTGGGAATCCATTCCAACCGGGCTGGTCATGGAGCAAGTGATGACGATGAAAGCCCAAGACGTACTGTCTGAACTACACCCGGTCATCACAGCCTTGGAACTCTTGGTGACCGGCGACGGTTCACCGATTCCCGGTTTGATTTGCGAGGAGTTGGACGAGCAGACCATCCACGTTTGCCGCTTCCTGCTCGCTTCGTTCTCAAATGAAACCCGCGAACAGGCTCAAGAGGATTTCAATAACATTTGCGAGGAGGATTGAACCATGAAAACCAACAGCAAAAAAATCGTACGGATTGAAAAGTCTCCCCATGATTCCGCACCGATCCATTGGATCGAATTCCCAGCCTACCGCGTCGAGTTGTCAATCGATCCCACGGATCGGCTTACCAAATCATGCGGCATGGATTGGATTCCCGTGGACGTATGGGATGGCACCCATGGCGGATCGGGGGAGCATCTTTTCTCCGAAGAAATCTTGGCTGATGACTGGGAAGCCAATGGCGCCGACTGCTTAAACGAGATCGCCTACTTCACCGCACTAAATCGCCAACTGCGCGAGGATTGAACATGAAAACCAAAAAAGAAATCGAGTACCGTGCTTTTCCTTATGGCTGGATCGCCACCATTCCAGCGGGTACGCCTGTGGTGCCCGCTGACAATCTCTCAATCGGGGGGTACTGGGTCAAACCGTGGTCCGGGATGGATGAAGCCACAAAATGTTGGAACCGTGAATACGGGTTCCATGTGACCCCCGAGCAGGTGACCGACTCCAAAAACTAACTCCCCTTGTCCACCGTGCGGGACACCGTGCGGGCGGGCATTCTAAAAGTTTGGGCGACACGCCCGGAAGGATTGATAATCATGAAACCTCAAACAATCGACAAAGATATGTCGTGGGAATTGGTGCTTTGGATCACCAACAATGAAAGCCTCCATAAACAATGCCGATGCTGTGCCCTGAATCTTGCGAAGAAGATTCATAAGGGAACGTATGACGCCGCCAAAGCGAAGCACATTTTCGTGCATCCCGTGAAGCGTGCGATCACCGAATATCGGCGCGAAGTCGGTCTCATTCGTACAGTCAATGCCGCCACCAAACTCCATGCCGCACGGGATCTCCTCGACTCATACTCAGAGGATATTTCGGAATTCGTGGAACGACTCCGGGCTGGCGAGAAAATCCAAATGCATGAGGTGACACTGTGAACATCGATATGAAAGAATTGAAAGAAATTGTTTCTCGTCCCGGTAAGTTTGAAGGCGAGCATCCAATCGTCCCGTATTTGTGGGACTACTCCAACACCGGCGAAGAAGTCGGAAAAGATTCGGCGGGATACGATCTCCTCAAATTTGAACTGGACATTGAAGAGATCGAGGCTTTTCCCGATGTCCATGAGAAATGCGGGAACGCCGTATACCTTGCTGAGGATTCACAAGGATTCGTTATTCAGCGATTCCCCGATCTTGAAGACGAGTATCGAGACGCGTGCGAAGTTTTGGGAATCGTGGTCAGTGAATCTCTGGGTCTTCTTGAAGTCGCCTCCGAGGAGATCCGCGCTCAATCTGACAAAGTGCAAGCAGCAGCCGAAAAGCTGACCAAAGCCACAAAGCGTCGAGGTCAGCCATGAGATACATCTACGCTTTCTTCATGCTCGTTGGTCTCTCAGCTTTTTGGTGCATATTCACCCCGGACGATTGACCCCGAAACCATTTTGAGATCCTTCCCCGCTTCGGCGGGGATTTTTTTTGGCTTTGGTTTTCAGCTTTTCATTCTCGACCGCATCGGTCAAGCGTTCCAGGCATGCGCCGATTTTCCAAAATCCCTGGGATCCTGCCGCTTTTCCTTCAGCTTTTCATTCTCGACCGCATCGGTCAAGCGCTCCAGGGATGCACCGATATTCAAAAAACCTTGGGATCCTGCAGCTTTTCCTTCAGCTTTTCGCCCAAAATCCCACCAAATCCAGCTCTAAAATCCCGCCCCACCCGCCGTCAAATCTTGTGTAATCCCTCCGACCTCTCGTTTAATCCCTCAGACTTGTTATAATCCTCCCATCAATCCTCCGCCCCCGTCATGACTATCAGTTGTGCGGGGGTTTTTTTAATGGCATAATCCCTTCGATCCGATATATTGGATGGCAAGGAGGATTCACATGCCTGAAGAATTAGTAACCATCGGCTACCTCAGCGAGTTCGTATACGAGACTGAGTGGGCACACACCAAGGGAGAAGTGACAGCTCTTCGCAACAGTGAAGAGGTTGTCAATCACTTTCACACTGACACATTGGTCAGTGAGATTCGTCCCTTCCACATCAGCGAGTTCGTGTCATCTCTACGGAGCAGGGGGAACTCGCCCGGAACGATCAACCGTAAACTCGCGGCTCTCTCAAAGATGCTCACGGTTGCCTACCGCAACGAGTGGATTGACAGTCGGCCTCACATCCCGAGACAGAAAGAGCCAACCCATCGCATCCGTTGGATTACCAAGGATGAGGAGCGGCAGATGGCGGTGCATTCGTATCCGCACTTTGCCAGACTCTGGACTGTCTTGATTGATACCGGTCTTCGCGTGGGTGAGGCTTTGCGTCTACCTGCGGCTGATGTGGATTTGGATCAGAATCGAATCCACGTTTGGGATACCAAGTCAGACAAGCCCAGGTCTATCCCGATGACCAAGCGGGTTCGAGACATCTTGAGTGCCGGAACCTTTGTCAACATCACTCAAGACCAAGTGAACTATCAGTGGAACCGGATGAAATCTGCGATGGATCTTGGTGATGACAAGTTCTTTGTCCCTCACATCTGTCGCCACACCTTTGCATCACGATTGGTGCAGCGTGGTGTTGGCATCACTGTGGTGCAACAGCTCTGTGGTCATAAGACGTTGGAGATCACTCTGCGTTATGCTCACCTTGCACCATCCAATGTTGAAGACGCTATTCAAAAACTGGAGGAAAAATGAATCATCGCACTGAATTGGACCGCTTCAAACGATCAGAGGCACAAACCAAGCTGGCATCTTGCCACGTTGACTGGGAGTTCTACTGCCCGGCTACGAAAAAAGATTGGATCATCAGCATGACCATTGGGGATACTGATTCTCCAACTGCATTGATTGATACCCGTGTCCAAGAATGGAACGTCATTGCCACCACTGGCGATACCACAGTTCCGTACCATTGCAAACAGACATGCCGCAAGGTGATGGATTCTTTCTTTTGGTACAGCTTTGACAAAGCATCGATCCATATGGATCAAGTTCATCCAGGAGTGTTCCAACAACTTATGCCAACCGCGAGAAGGATGGCTCATGATGATCCCATTTGGGGAGGAGAAAAATGAATGACTACATATCTCATTTGTCCCTCTGTGCTGGTATCGGGGGTGTGGACCTTGGACTGCGAAGAGTGGTCCGAAGTCTCAGCACCGTTGCTATGGTGGAGAGGGAAGCCTTCTGTGCCGCGAACTTGGTGCAAAAGATGGAAGAGGGAGAGCTGGATCCGTGCCCTGTCTACACGGACTTGCTGCGGTTCCCTTGGGAGCGATTTCGAGGCAGAGTGGATATCGTCTCTGGAGGATTCCCATGCCAACCCTTCTCGGTTGCTGGAAGTCGCAAAGCCACCGAAGACGAGCGACACCTCTGGCCCCACATCAAGTCAGGGATGTCTGTTCTCGGAAACCGAGTCTGCTTCTTCGAGAACGTCGATGGAATCACCTCTGCCAAGTCGCCCGGATACCACTCAGTTCTCCACCATGTCCTCAGCGACTTGGAAGAAATGGGTTTCCGAGCAACGGCAGGACAGTTCTCAGCGAAGGAAGTTGGCGCACCGCACTTGCGAAAGCGATGGTTCATCCTCGGCGTGGCCCACTCCGACTCCGATCCATGCGACCAGAGGCAACCACGACGAGCCAGTGGAGAAGTATCAGAAGAGGGTTCGGGATTACGAAGAGGGCAGAGCCAAGGGCAAGCCGGGGAAGAGCCTGGGAGTTGCGGTGAACTGGCCCACTCCGACCACTCAGGATGCTGCAAACAATGGAGGCCCGTCGCAGAAGCGGAGAAATACATTGCCACTGAATGCGGAAGTTACCCAGCACCCCCAGGACCACAGCAGTTCGACTGGGAGCCAAGGAGAACTATTGAACCCAAGTTGGGTGGACACTCTGATGGGGTTCCCAATCGGGTGGACAGACTTAGAGCCTTGGGGAACGCGGTAGTTCCCGATGTCGCCGCAAAAGCATTTAGCACCCTTTGGTGGAGACTTCATGAATGAAATGTTATCTGTGTGGTACTGAACTTATTTGGGGAGGTGATCACGATTGTGAGGACGAACCTGTCAGTGAGGATTATTCGATTGTCACTAACCTGTCTTGTCCGAACTGTGGAGCGTTTGTTTTGGTATATCATCCAACAGATGATGGAGAACGGGAGGAGGCTTGATGAGCAAGCAACTTGATGCTGAGAAGAAGATGCTTGAGGCTGGACGGGAACGCTACTGGCGTAACTACCGAAAGTCACAAGCCGCTGGTATGGAAGCCAACACGCCTGTAGGACGCAGGCTCCTCGCTGAGTCAGTCACGAAGCTGACCAGAGGCATTGAGGAATGGAAACGCCAAGCATCCAAAGCACCTGGAATACGACACCGTGCTTTGGATTACATCGAACAACTACAGCCCAAGGTCATCGCTGCGATCACCGCACGTTCAGTCATTGATTCAATCAGTCACGGAAAGAAGCTGACGCGATCCGCAATGACTGTGGCTCGTCTTCTTCAGGACGAACTGTTGTTCACCACGCTTCGCAAAGAAGAGCCGGACTTCTGGCGGTTGACTCAGATGAACCGTCAGCGTGCGATGAAGTCAGGACCGCAGTACCACGCTGACTTCATCAAACGTGCCGCCAAGCATTCGGACATCATGTTCCCCAAGTGGCCTCAGCGTGACTCCCTCGCTGTTGGTCTGGTCTGCGTGGAACTGATGCGTCAATACACCGGCATCATTGAGATCAACCAACGCCGTGGGTTTGATGGTAAGACCACCACGATTGTCCAGGCGACTGACGAGATGTTGGAGTGGATGAAGAAGTCTCACAGCTTCAGTGAAGTCTTGAACCCCGTGTTCATGCCAACGGTCGATACACCAATGGACTGGGACACGGTCTACTCCGGCGGTTATCACGGAGTCATGTGGAAGCCAAGACCTATGGTCAAGACGCATGACAAAAGACTTCTGAATGAACTGCACGGCATAGAGATGCCTGAGGTCTTCGAGGCCATCAACATTGTCCAGAGGACTGGCTGGAGCATGAACCCGTTTATCTACGGAACCATGAAATTGGCTTGGGAAGACGGTGCATCTTTGGGAGATCTACCGCCTGCTGAAGATGAACCCCTGCCTGACAAGCCTGAGGACATCGACACCAACAAAGATGCCCGTCGTGAATACTGCCGGATGGCTGCGTCAATCCACAAAGACAACGAGTCAAACCAAAGCAAGCGATTGCAACTGGTCAAGGCTCTCCAGCTTTGCGAAGAGTATGACGGAAAGACTATGGGGTTCCCCCATCAGTTTGACTTCAGGGGACGCATGTATCCCATGCCCTACTTCTTGCAACCACAGGGAACAAGTTGGGCGAAGTCTCTGCTGATGTTCAAGAACGGTGCGGAGATGAAGACCGAAGATGATGTGTCGTGGCTTGCGATTGCCGGAGCGAACCGGTGGGGACACGACAAGAAGACTTTTGTTGAGCGGATCGAATGGGTTCACTCCAATACAAAATGGATCGAAGACTGTGCCAAAGACCCCCTCGGATACACCCAGTGGACTAAAGCAGATGAACCGTGGGAGTTCCTCGCGTTCTGCGATGAATGGGCGAGGTTCAAAAGACAAGGCTTCGGCTTCATGTCGGCTCTGCCTTGTTCTCAAGATGGAACCTGCAACGGAATCCAAATCCTCAGCCTCGCAAGGCTAGACCCAATCGGAGCGTATGCAACGAACTGTATGCCCTGCGACAGACCCCAGGACATCTACGGCATTGTCGCAGATAAGGTCGTGCAGAAGGTCATGCAGTCTACCCATGAGTTTGCCATTGGATGGCAGCAGTTGGAGATCAACAGGTCTCTGGTCAAACGCCCAGTGATGACTCTTCCGTATGGGGTGACGCTGTTCAAGGTCAAGCAGTACCTCTCGGATCACCTTCGGGTTGAAGTCAAGAAGGGTATGCACAATCCGTTTGGTGATGAGATCCGCAGGCCCACGGCTTGGCTGGGTGACATCGTGTGGGAGTGCATCAAGGAAACGGTGTCTGGAGCTGTGGAGATCATGGACTGGCTCAAGGAGTGCGTCAAGATTTCTATCGAGAACGACACCCCGCTTCGTTGGTTCACCTCTGACGGCTTCATGGTTCGCCAGGCTTATGAGTGCTTGGAACGCTACACCGTGAAGACCAGCATTGGTCAAGTGATTCGTCAGCAGCGGCTACGCTCCGAGACCGGAGAACTTTCGATGCGTCGTAACCTGAACGGGATCACTGCAAACTGGACTCACAGTTGGGACGGATGCGTCAATCGCTCATCAATCCGTACCGCCCATCACAATGGGGTGACAGAGGTTGGCAGTGTGCATGATTCTTTATCGACACCAGCACCGCATTGCGGTATTATGGCTGCAAGCATCCGAGAGGCTGCGATTGAAATCTTTAGTGATGACCCACTGGAACGGTTCCGTCAGGGTCAACAAGCGATGCTCCCGCAAGGTATTCACCTGCCAGAGCCTCCCCAACGGGGCGATCTCGATATCAATGTCCTTCGAGATGCCCCTTACTTCTTCAGTTGAATCCAAAGGAGGATTCCCACATGGATAGTATTCGTCTTATTTCACCGTTTGGTACTGCGGTTTACCCGTGGCTCAATGACCCCGACACTCGGTTTGAACCTGAAGGTGTATACGCATGCACGCTTCGACTTTCTGCCGAGGATGCTGAACCGTTTGTCAAGCAGCTTGAAACCATCCACAAGCAGGCATACGCCTACCACTGCAAAGATCAGAAGAAGAAGCAGCTCAAGACTGCGGACTTGCCGGTCAAGCCTGTGATTGACGATGACACCGGAGAAGAGACCGGTGAGTTTGAAGTGAAGTTCAAACTGCCTGCAAAGGTCACAACCAAAACAGGAAAGTCTTGGGAGCAACGACCCAAGTTGTTTGACTCAGCAAACAAACCTGTTGAAGATCGAGTCGGCGGTGGGTCGGTGATTCGTATTTCAGCCGAGGTTCGTCCTTGGTTCGTCCCAACGATGGGCGTTGGCTTGACGCTTCGCATGAAGGCCGTTCAGGTTCAAGAGCTGAAGTCACCATCAATGGGTGGGGACTCTGCGTCCGATCACGGCTTCGACGAAGTTGAAGGCTTCAAGGCTGAGACCTTTGAGGCTTCGTCAGACAGCGACGATAACTTCGACTTCTGATGAAGATCACAATCCCTGTTCCGCCAGTTCCAGCTTCTCGTCCGCGAGTCACACGCTGGGGTGTCTACTACGGAAAGAAATATACGAACTTCCGTAATCGACTCAAGGAATTGCTCCCAGACCTTCTGGCGGGCAGGGAGGATCTTCCCGTATCTGGACCGATCTCTGTTCGAATCATCTTTCATTGCACCAAACCCAAGACCACCAAACTCAGTGCCCCACGGGGGGACATTGACAACTACCTCAAGGCGATCTTGGATTCGTGCAACAAGTTGGTTTGGGACGATGACGATCAGATTGTCCGGATCAATGCGTGCAAGTTGTACGCGGATGGCTGCGAACCAAAGATAGAGATGTGGATTGATGACAAATGAATCAGAGTTTCTGAAACACATACCATGCGAGGCTTGCGGATCTTCGGACGGCAACTCTCTTTATACAGACGGTCACACATTCTGCTTCGTATGTGAGACTTGGAAGCCTGGAGACGGGCAGGAGGATACATTGATAACTGAAGCACCAACTAATAACAATCTCATCCAACATGACATCCGACCGCTGAAGAAGCGGGGGATCAATGTTGAGACTTGCCAAAAGCTGCGATATGGCATTGGTGATTACCAAGGCCAACCCGTTCACGTTGCTGATTACTGCGACGAGCGTGGTCATGTCGTTGCTCAAAAGGTTCGGTTCCCTGACAAGAACTTTGTCATGCTAGGTGAACCCAAAAAAGCCGGACTCTGGTGTCAACACCTTTGGAAAGATGGTGGTCGCAAAGTCATCGTCACCGAAGGTGAGATCGACTGTCTGACCGTGAGCCAACTCCAAGGCAACAAGTGGCCTGTGGTCTCTCTACCCTCTGGAGCTGCCGGAGCAAAGCGTTCCATCCAACGATCAATCGAGTGGTTGGAAAAGTTTGATGAAGTGGTCTTCTGCTTTGACAACGATGATCCTGGACGCAAAGCTGCGGAGCAGTCAGCCCTGCTGATGTCCCCAGGCAAAGCCAAAGTCGTGACTCTGCCTCTAAAGGATGCAAGTGACATGATGGTCGGCGGTAAAAGTAAAGAACTGATGGATGCCATATGGCAAGCCAAGACGTTCCGACCTGATGGGATTGTTCCAGGCGATGAACTGTGGGAAATCCTCACCACCAAAGATGACGTTGTGTCGGCCCCATACCCCTTTGAGGGGATGAACGACAAGACCGGCGGGATTCGTAAGCGAGAGCTGGTCACGTTCACTGCGGGGACTGGGATCGGTAAGTCAGCGTTCTGCCGTGAGATTGCCCATCATCTGCTGACCCTTGGTCACAAGGTTGGTTATATCGCTCTGGAGGAGTCCGTAAAGCGTACAGCCCAAGGAATCCTCAGTATCGATCTAAACATCCCAGTCCATCGCTGTGAAGATGTAGATGAACAAAAGATGCAAGAAGCATTTAAGAAGACCCTTGGATCGGGTCGATGCTTCCTGTACGACCACTTCGGGTCGATTGATTGTGACTCATTGTTGAGCCGTATCAAATATATGGCGGTGGGTCTTGGAGTGGACTTCGTGATCCTTGATCACTTGTCCATCGTTGTCTCAGGCTTGGATGGTGGCGACGAACGTAGGACGATTGACCAAGCGATGACCCGACTCCGTTCTTTGGTAGAACAAACGGGTATTGGAATGGTGCTTGTATCGCACCTAAGGAGGCCAGATGGCAGAGCGCATGAAGAAGGCGGACAAACCTCTCTCTCACAACTTCGCGGCAGTGCTGGTATTGCTCAACTTTCTGACATGGTTGTTGGCTTGGAGCGAGATCAGCAAGGTGAGCATCCAAATGTCACAACTGTGCGAATACTTAAAAATAGATGGAGCGGAGATACGGGAGAAGCCTGTCACGTTCAATATGACAAGGACAGTGGAAGACTCACCGAAACCCACTCAGATTTCGCAGACACCGCCAGCTCCGGAGGATTTGACGATGTGCCCTTCTGAACAAGAACTTTTCTTCAGTGCGATTCTCTTGGTCGAGACCGGAGGACATCCTGATCCGGACAATGCGATTGGTGCGGCTGGCGAACTTGGTGCGTATCAAATCACTGAGCCTTACTGGAGGGATGCGGTCGAGCATCGCCCCGAACTTGTGGCAAACGGTGAGACATTCCAGGATGTTCGTGACCGTGGTTACGCCAAACAAATCGTCATGTCTTACATTGATCGGTATGAACCGGACAACTTTGATATTGAAGCGTGGGCGCGGCTTCACAACTCCGGCCCAAACTGGAGAAGAAAGACTCACCTCACCGATACATATTGGGGCAAGGTCTTCGATCATGTTGACAACTGGCAGCGTGATTATTGGGACGATGCGAAAGCGAGGGTTCAATGAACTTAGCGTTTGACATTGAAACCAACGCCATCGACAACTTCCGTGATCTTGAGGGTCTGCGTGAAATCCATTGCTTGGTGCTTCAATGCATCGACACTGGGACGCAGTGGAGATACTCAAGTAATGCACGGAACATCAAAGAAGGTCTGAATCGGCTACGAAATGCTGACACGATTGTTGGACACAACATCATCAGCTTCGATATCCGAGCGATCAAAAAGTTGTACCCGCGTTGGGAATACAACGGGTGTGTCAGAGACACTTTGGTTATGGCTCGGTGTATCTACGCAAACCAGCGAGAACTGGACTTTGGGTTCATCAACAAGGGGTTCCCAAAGAATTTGATTGGATCTCATTCGCTCAAAGCATGGGGCCATCGGATTGGTGCATACAAGGGAGACTTTGGCGACACCTCTGATTGGTCTGAATGGTCCATGGAGATGGAAGACTACTGCGCCCAGGACACTGCGGTCACTGCCCAGCTTTACGGTTACTTGATGAACATTGAGCCGAGCATTGACATGATAGATCTTGAGCAAGACTTCCAGGGGATCTTGGTCGAGCAAGAAGAATATGGGTTCCCCTTCGATACACACAAAGCAGAGCGGCTGTATTCTGATTTAGCATCCAAGCGGGATGACCTTGAGAAGTCTTTGAAGGCTCTGATTCCAGACAAGGTGATTGAGCGGGTAAGCGAAAAGACAGGGCGGAAGTTGAAGCCCAAGGTCATTGAGTTCAACCCTGCTTCCCGACAGATGATCGCTGAGGCGTTGATGGAGAGATACGGGTGGAAGCCTGTAGAATTTACGCCCAGCGGTCATCCCAAGGTTGATGAATCAATCTTGACTCAACTGGATTTTGACATCGTTGAACCCGTGGTCAAGTACCTGACTATCCAGAAGCGTATCGGGCAACTTGCTGAAGGCAAGGAAGCGTGGCTGAAGCTGGTCACAAAGCATGGACGCATACACGGTCGCATCAATGGATGTGGTACGGTCACTGGCAGATGCACCCATTCCAAACCAAACATCGCACAGGTTCCTGCCTCCGGCTCTCTTTGGGGTCCGGAGTGCAGAAGCCTCTTCCAGGCTCCAGGTGGTTGGACAATGGTTGGTGCAGACGCATCGGGGTTGGAACTTCGATGTCTTGCTCACTACACGCATCGATGGGATGAAGGTTCTTATGCAAAAGAAATTGTTCAGGGAGATATCCACACTGCTAACCAAAAGGCCGCTGGTCTACCAACTAGAGCAGATGCCAAAAAATTCATCTATGCGTTCCTTTATGGGGCGGGTCACGAAAAGATTGGCTCGATTGTGGGCGGCGGTGTGGCTGAAGGTAAGGGACTTCAAGCAAAGTTTCTGAAGTCTCTTCCAGCTTTGCAAAGTCTCCGCAAAGCCATCGAGAACGGGATCAAGCACCGTGGGTATCTCATCGGTCTTGACGGCAGACGGTTGCCGATCCGTTCCAAACACTCTGCATTGAACACTCTGCTTCAGAGTGCAGGTGCAGTGATCATGAAGCAAGCCACGGTGGACTTGCATCGCAAACTCAAGGCCAGAGGGATTGAGTTCCATCAGGTCGCACACATTCACGACGAAGTGCAGCTCGTAGTCAGAGAGGACGATAAGGATGTCGCAGGCTCAATCGCGGTTGATTCGATCAGGGAAGCGGGACTCCCCTACAACTTCAAATGTCCCCTCGATGGCGAGTACCGTACTGGTAGGTCATGGGCTGAGACGCATTGAAGAGATGGCGTACTACGCTGGCATCATCGATGGGGAAGGCTGTATTAGTTACTACAAATCGCTGAGTGTTGCGGTGGAAGGTCTTTACCCAAAGACCCTCATCGACATGCACACAGTTTTTGGAGGCTCGGTATCAGAAATGAAAAGGGCCAACAAGCGTCGTTACTATCGGTGGCGGATCTACGGTCAAGACGCAGCTCGATGCCTTCAAATGCTTTTGCCCTATCTTCGTGAAAAGAAAGAGCAAGCCGAAGTTGGCCTGGAAGCCATGTGTTATCCTAAACATAGCGATAAGCGAAAGATGCTTACGGCTCATCTCAAGGCTCTGAAGAAAGTAGAACATGGACCAGAACCCACTCGACTTTGTGACAACGGAGACTCTCCTATCGGTTCTCAAAAGCAGGCTGGATTCTCTTGTTGTGCTGGGAACCAAAAAGATGACGGGGGAAGCGGACGATATGGTGATGGTCTTTCACGGATCTCTGGCGGAATGTCTTGGCCTGACAATGTTGTCACAGGAGATGCTGAAGGCGGGAGGACTGAGGGATGACGAAGACGATATTGATTGATGCTGACATCGTTCTCTACCAAGCGTGCTGTGCTTGCGAAGTGGCGACCGACTGGGGCAATGACATCTGGACTCTTGTTGCGGATGCGAAAGAGTGCAGGCAGCGGGTGGATGTGACCTTTGCTGATCTCAAGGAAGAACTCAAAGCTGACGAATTGGTCGTGTGCTTGAGCGATACGGAGAACTGGCGAAAGTCTGTTTATCCGGCCTACAAATCAAACCGCAAAAAGACGCGAAAGCCTTTGATCTACCCTGAGGTCAAGCAGTATCTCCTCAAGGTGTACCGATCATTCATGTGGCCTCAACTGGAGGCTGACGATGTTCTTGGGATCTTGGCGACCAGCAACCGGTACGTCAAGGGAGAGAAGATCATTGTCTCTGAGGACAAAGACCTCAAGACAATACCCGGACTTCTCTACAACCCCGGTAAGCCGGAACTCGGCGTGGTTGAAATCACAAAGAAGGAAGCTGACCGTAACCACCTGATCCAATCATTGGCTGGCGACCGAACTGACGGATACCCAGGCTGCCCAGGCGTTGGCCCCAAAGGTGCTGAGAAGGTCGTAGATGATGGGTGGGACGGTGTTGTTCAGGTGTATGAGAACGCCGGTATTACTGAGCAAGAAGCGTTGGTTCAAGCCCAAGTGGCTCGGATTCTTAGAGCCAACGAGTGGACCAAGACCAAGGGAGTAAAACTATGGCAACCAAAATGAATCGTGAGGAATACTTCAAGTTCCACCAAAAACTCTGCGAAGAGGCTTTGTCACTGTCCATCCGAAAGAACCATGATTATTCCGGCGGTCAGGACGGGGCCGACCCGTTCCTCAACTTCAAAGCTGTGGAACACATGGGAATGGGCGTGTCAACCGAACAAGGTTTCTTGGTGCGTCTGGCGGATAAGATCCGTCGCCTCAGTGGTTTCTGTCGAACTGGTGAGTTCAAAGTGAGCGATGAATCCTTCAGGGATACCATCATTGACGGCATCAATTACCTCGCTCTTCTGGCGGCGTACTACGAATCCAAAGAAAGAGAGGACTAAATGGCTTCCCCTATGAAGAACTTTCCTGAAGTCTCGAAAGCCCTTCTGGATGCTTTAGACAAGCGTTTCCCTGATCGATGCCCGAATGAGGGTATGAATGATCGAGAAATCTGGATGGAAGTGGGATGTCGCCGCGTGGTGCGATTCTTGCAATCGGTGTATCAGGAGCAGAACGAAACGAGAATGGAGTCTTCTCTCGATGTGCATTAGTACACCTGATATTCCCCCACCCCCACCGCCGCCACCGCCACCGGCTCTACCACCACAAGAAAGAGTCAGGCCTGCTACCCCTCAAAAAACTAGGGCGCAGATGCGAAGAACTGGTGCTAAATCCCTCCGCATTCCTCTGATGTCTGGCGGCGGATCTGGCCTAAATGTGAACTATTGAGGTACTAAATGAAAACCGCTCAGTCCATGTATGACTCCCTTCAATCGGAGCGGTATTCATATTTAGAGCGTGGCAGAGATGTTGCCAAACTCACTATCCCGACCTTGTTGCCAGAGGAGGGAGCGAACTACTCCACCAAGTTCTCTACCCCCTATCAGAGTGCTGGAGCCAGGGGCGTAAATAACCTGGCCTCGGCACTTCTGTTGTCGCTGCTTCCCCCAAACTCTCCATTCTTCCGCTTGACGATTGATGACATGGCGTTGCAGGAACTTGGGCCTGAAGCTGAAGAAATCAAGACAGAGATTGACATTGCATTGTCCCGAGTTGAACGCTCGGTGATGCGAGACATTGAGACCAACAACATCCGAGTTGCGATGTTTGAGGCTCTCAAGCAACTTATCGTGACCGGAAATGCACTCGTGTTTTTACCTAAGGGAGGTGGAATGCGGGTCTTCCGGCTGGATAGATACGTTGTAAAACGCTGTCCACTTGGGTTTGTCCGAATGATGGTCACAAAAGAGACCATCGCTCCCTCCATGCTGCCTCCAGAGGTCGCGGCATTGGTGGATGGGCAGCAGTCCACGATGGATACCGTGGATCTCTACACCTGTGTGAAGAGCATTGACCCTGAGAACTATGAAGTGTTCCAGGAGGTTGGTGGACAAGAGGTGCCTGGATCTCGGGGAACCTTTGCCAAGAACGCTTCTCCCTACATCGCCCTGCGAATGAACCGCGTTGACGGTGAGTCCTATGGGCGTGGGTATGCCGAGCAATACTACGGTGACCTGAAGAGTCTTGAGGCTCTCTCAATGGCAGTTGTTGAAGGTTCGGCGGCTTCTGCCAAGGTTGTGTTCTTGGTCAATCCGAACGGAACCACCAGAGCAAGAACGCTATCGGAGGCACCAAATGGAGCTATCAGGGAAGGCAGTGCTGCGGATGTGTCTACTCTGCAAGTTGGAAAGCAAGCCGATCTGCGCATTGCGTACGAGACAATCAACCAGATCAACGAACGGCTTGCGAACGCGTTCCTGCTTACTGAAGCGACCATCCGCCGTGCTGAACGTGTCACCGCAGAAGAGATCCGATTAGTTACCCAATCCATCGAGCGACAGCTTGGTGGCATCTACTCGGTTCTTTCGCAGGAGTTCCAACTTCCGTTGGTCAACCGGATCATGGAGCGGATGAAGAAGAACAACCGTCTTCCTCCTCTCCCAGCAGACATCGTGCAACCCACGATTGTCACAGGTATTGAGGCTTTAGGTCGGGGGCAAGACCTCAACAAACTCGATGTATTCTTGGCTGGTGTGGCTCAACAACTTGGGCCGCAAGCACTGGCACAGTTTGTAGACTTACGAGAATACATTGATCGTAGAGCGGCATCTCTCGGGATTGATACTGAAAATCTTATCAAGAGCCAAGAACAGATCGCCGCTGAACAACAGGCTCAACAACAGGCTGCACTGGCTCAACAGTTCGGCCCACAAGCCATAGACCTACTCGGCAAACAACAACTGAAGAGAATGGATATGGAGCAAGAGGAACCACAACAAGATGGCTGATCGAGTTCAAATGACAACTGAAGATGGCGGAATGCCTGATGAATTGATGACCAACGCCCCTGAGGTCAATGAAGAGGCGGTGGCAGAAGAACGCCCTGAGTGGCTTCCAGAAAAGTTTGAGTCTGCCTCTGATTTGGCAAAGGCTTACTCTGAGCTGGAGTCTCGGATGGGAAGCAACGAGGAAACCGAGCAAGGTGATTTAGAGGCTGACGTTGATGCTTCGGATCGTGAAGCCTTGACGATGGATGACATTCGTCCGTTCTCTGAAGAGTTTGCCGAAAAGGGTGAACTTGGTGAGGAGTCCTACCGAAAGCTGGATGACCTTGGATTCCCGAGAGAGCTGGTTGACAACTACATCCAAGGCATGTCTGCATACTCACAACAGCAGTCCACTCAAATGATGGCGGCGGTTGGAGGCGAAGAGTCATACAACCAGATGACCGAGTGGGCATCGAAGAGTCTTAGTGAAACCGAAATCAACGCTTACAACGCAATCATGGATAGCGGCGATCCCTCACAGATTGATATCGCTGTCCGTGGCATGCACGCTCGTTTCAAAGCAAACGACACAGAACCGAGCCTTATCCAAGGAGATACTGTCAATGTCAATAACGGCTTTAATTCGACGGCTGAAGTCACTGCTGCAATCAACGATCCTCGGTATCGCAAAGATCCCGCTTACCGTAAAGAGGTTCAGCAAAAAATTCAGATGTCGAAAGTGTTGTGATGATTGCTAATAAAACTGCAATCGGAATCGGAGCTGTCTGGGTGGCTCTGGGCGCAAGCATTTACTTCATGTCTGGCTGCGCCCTTGATGACCTAGTTCAAGTCAGCGTCCCCAAGGGTGTCCAGACGGCTACCCAAACTGCATCCACCATCAAACTTTCTGATGCTGAATACACTTGGACTGAGTGGCAGAACTTTGTTGATGTCAACACCGCAAAGTTCCAAGAGTCCATCGACGATGCCAACAAGGTCTGGGGCGTTGCCTCCAGCGTTGTGAACATCGGTGCTGACTCTGCTGCCGGTCCACTCTCTCAGCTTCCAGGCGGAGCGGCCCTAGTTTCGGGCCTGTCTCTTGCCACTGGTCTCTTCCTTCGTCGCCCCGGCGATGCCAAGCGTGAGGCCAAGGAAAAAGAACGATCATTCAACGCCGGTTTGGCTCAGGGCAAGGCTCTGGTCGAAACGGTTACCAACTCTTGACCCTCTTAGGGTCGCCATAAGCAGGCCCGCTGCGGCGGACAACTTGACTGATGGGCGAATCTAACGGTCTGTGTTTTTCTCTATTTTTTTACTCCCTTTCATAAGGAATCTTTCCAATGGCTAACGCTTCTGTTACCCGCCTTGGTCAGGCCAACTTGACAGGGGACACAGACGCTCTGTTCCTCAAGGTATTCTCCGGCGAAGTTCTCGCCGCCTTTGAAGAACGGAACGTGATGATGCCCCTGCACAACGTCCGGACCATCACCTCGGGCAAATCTGCCCAATTCCCCGTCTTCGGTAAAGCACTTGCCAAGTATCACACGCCTGGTGAAGACATCATCGATGATGGCAGCGAACAGATCCCAATGAATGAGCGGACTGTTTCCATTGACCAACTCCTTCTCTCGAAGGTCTTCATCGCCAACATTGATGAAGCAATGGCTCACTACGACGTTCGTTCGATCTACTCCCGTGAACTCGGGTTCGCTCTTGCCAACCATGCTGATGAAGCATGTATTCGTACCGTCATCGCAGGTGCGCAAGACCAAATTACCTCTCCCAACCCTGTTGAACAAGGCGGGACTGGTAAAGAAGGTGCGCGTATCGATACCGGCACAACTGGTGATGGCGTTGTTGACGCGATCATCGAAGCTGCTCGCAAGATGGACGAAGCCAGCGTTCCTGCTGATGATCGCTACTGCCTCCTGTCACCCGAGTATTACTACAAGGTTGTCGCGGCTGCTGGTAGTGCCAACACTGCTGGTGCAGTGATGAACCGTGACTTCGATGGTTCCGGTAGCATCTCATCTGGTCGGTTCACCAACGTCGCTGGTGTGACCGTGATGATGAGCAATCACATCCCAACCGCCAACGAAGATTCTGTCGCTGCGACCACATTTGAATCCACCAGCATTGCTAACGACCTCTTTGGTTCAAATGGTGTGGGTTACGGTGGTCTCAACTTCACCAACACCAATGGTGTCGTGTTCCAGCGAACCGGTATCGCAACTGTGAAGTTGTTGGATCTCGCCCTTGAAACCGAATACTCCATTCGGAACCAAGGCACGTTGATGGTCGCCAAGTACGCAATGGGTCACAACTTCTTGCGTCCTGAGTGCTGCTACCACCTCCGTACGGCTGCGCCGTAAGCGGATTTTTGAGGAACCCTTTCTCCTCCTCTTCACGGGTAGGCTCACTTCGGTGGGCCTGCCCCTTTTTCTAAAGGAACCCTATGGCTCTCGCAAAAACTACAAGGCTTCAAGCCGTAAACACCATGCTGAGTACGATTGGTGAAGCACCTGTCAACACTCTTACTGGCACGGTTGGAGTTGATGTGGCAACCGCAGAGCGGGTTCTGGATGAGACATCTTTAGAAGTCCAGTCAATGGGCTGGCATTTCAATACTGTTCCTGAGGTTGAGTTAACACCGGACTCATCAACAAAACTCATCACGGTGGCCCCGAATGTTGTTCGGATCGATGTTGAGAGTTCAGCAACGCATGACTTGGTTCTCCGAGGAGAAACGCTCTTTGATCGCAAGAACAACACCAACCTGTTTGACAAATCCATCAAGAAAGTCACGGTCGTAACGGCCTTGGATTTCACGGATCTGCCACAACTGGCCCGTCACTACATCACTATTCGAGCGGCCCGAATCTTTCAGGATCGGGTTGTCGGCTCAGAGAAGCACCACACCTTTACCCTGCGGGATGAGATGATGGCCTTGTCGAAGCTGCGAGAATACGAGATGGACACTGGAGATCACTCGATCTTCGACAACTTCACTGTTTCGCGTGCATTGCGTAGAGAGCCACCCATCAACGAGGTTCACTGATGGCATTCATTTCTCAGAACGTCCCTAACTTGATTCAGGGAGTTTCTCAGCAGCCAGCGGCACTCAGATACAACACCCAGGCACAAAAGCAGGACAACGCCTACGGCACTCCTGTGGATGGATTGATGAAGAGGCCACATACTGAATTCATCGACAAGCTCTCAAGTGCGGATGCCTCAGCAAACCAGTTCTTTCACTCTTTGAATCGAGATGAAAGCGAACGCTACATCCTAGAGATCACTGAAGCATCTACTCCAACCGTGAAGGTCTATGACACCACGGACGGGGCAGAGAAGACAGTGCATGTCCCAGACGGCACAACCTACTTGGATGCCACATCCCCTCAAACTGCTTACAAGGCGTTGACCATCAGCGATGTCACGTTCATTGTGAACAGTGAAACAAAGGTACTGGCTGATGATGACTCAGCAGACTTAGGGCCGCAGTTGTCCTCGGTCGCCCTGAGCGACTTTACGTTCAGGTATCACAACGACACTGGCACATTGATTACGCCTGTGGGTGTCATCACAAATGAGAAGTTGGTCTACTTCCGTCAGGTAGTCCTTGATACGAGTTATCGAATCAAGATTACAACCGATAGTCATACGATTGCCCGCACTCAAGCTGACGGAAGCACCAGCAATGTCACGGTAAATGGTAACCTTACGATTGAATATCAAACGGATACCTCTAACCTTCATGCAGATGTTGGCAACCCGTTTCCATCAGAAAGTCTTGATAGCGGCCCCGGTTCTAGCACAGAAGAACTTGCTGCTGCGTTTATAAATGCGATGGTTGATGCTAAAGGCACGCAGGCTGAGGGAACCACGGGTCCGCATGTTGTGAGAACTATTGAGGCAAATGACAGTGCGGATGCGTCTGAGAGCGATGAAGGCACTGGCGAATCTGGAGATAATCAAGAACATTTCGGAACCGGTTCGTTTCAAGGGGCGTTGCTTGTCCGGCAAGGAAATGTGACAGGGCGCACCACCCAAGCCACTGATGCTAATCAGACTGCTGTCGCCGGTGGTGTTGGCCCTTGCCTGCACTTTGTGGGGCTAGATCACATCAACTACAAAATTGATGTAGATGCTGAACTCCTTAACAACACCTTGGTTGTGGTTGATAGCCTGAATGGCGTTCAAGCCTTTACCGACCTTCCTCCTTACGCTCCGCATGGATTCATTGCCAAAGTCAACGGCGATCCTGAGTCATCCTCGGATGATTACTACGTCAAGTTTGAGGCCAACGACGGAAACTTTGGATCTGGATATTGGAAAGAAACCTTAGGTGTCCAGGCGGATGCCACGCATACCCACGAAGCTGCCGGTATCCCTAAGAGTTTCAAGTTTGACACGATGCCTCATATCTTGATCCGCCAGTCGGACGGGACGTTTATGTTCAAAAAGGCTGATGGTGTTACGCCTACTACCGGAAACGGTCGCCCCTCAGCCGATGCTGCGGATGTCTACTCTGAATTCAAGTGGGCAGACCGAACTGTTGGGGATGAAGAGACAAACCCGTTCCCATCGTTCGTCAATAAGAAGATTGGCACAATCTCACTACACCGTGGCAGGCTGGCGTTGACCGCAGATGAGTCAATAGTCCTGTCATCGGCTAACGAGTTTTTCAACACTCATAGAACCACGATGATTACCATTGTAGATGGCGATCCGATTGATACCGATGTGTCCTTCCGTAAGGTGTCCTTGATTCGGCACGCGATCCCGTTCAACGAGAATCTCATTCTGTTCTCTGATACCGATCAGTTTGCACTGACAGGGAATCCAACGCTGACCCCAGTGACGGCCCGGATTGTCCCAATCACCTCTTATGACAGCGTGATCGACACTTCGCCAGTGCCAGCAGCTTCTAGTCTGTTCTTTGGGTTCAACCACGGAACCTTTGCGGGAGTCAGAGAACTGTTTCCGACAGACTCGACAACCTTTGAAGCCATCGATATCACAGAAGCGGCTCCTGCATACATCCCTGGAAAGATCCGGCAGTTCGCTTCATCCACTGACGAAAACATTGTGGCTGCTCTTTCTTCAACAGAGACAAGCTCGATCTACATCTACCGATACTACGAGGTCGGAAGCGGGTCTCAAAAGAAGAAGGTTCAGTCCGCCTGGAGTCGGTTCACATTTGGCTCTGATGCGAACATCCGTCACATCTCGTTCATGGATGAGGATCTGTTCCTGATTGTTCAGCGAACCGATGGTTTGCACATGGAGAAGATGCGGATTGAGCCAAAGCTGGTGGACACGGGCCTGACCTTCAGGGCCATGCTGGATCGTCGGATTACCTATGCAGGAACCAATGGGACGATTACAGCGTCATTCTCAGCAGCGACTGGGAACACCACATTCACGTTCCCGTATGCCAAGCGGGGCCGTACTCTTGATGGGCTGATCAACAACGGAGTTCGAGTCAATATCGTCACCCAGCCGTCAGATGGTGGCAACACGTTGGTGGTGTCTGGAGACCTGACATCAAACACGGTCTTCTTGGGCGAATCCTACGAGATGGACTATGAGTTCTCTAAGGCTTACCTGCGGACCTCTAGCCAAGCTGGAGGCCAGCAGCCCATCATCAGTGGTAGATACCAACTGAGATTCGGCAACCTGATTCACGAGGACACAGGGTTCTTCACGATTGAAGTGGCAAGTCCGAATCGAGACACCGCAGTCACCACATTCACGGGCTTGGTCGTGGGGCAGGACGGGACTGATGGGCTGAACCTGTCTGATGGGACGTTCCGGTTCCCCATCCTGCTTAAGAATCTAGATGCTAGTATCAGCATCAAGAATGACTCACCGTTCCCAAGTAGATTCATGGCTGCTGAGTTTGAAGCATCCTTCAACACCAAGGTTCGCCAGCGTCTCTGATGAGTGAGTTCGTCCGCTACGCTCGGATGCGTGACATCAAGTATGTCGCTAAGAACATGCGTGAGGTTGACATTCAGGAGATCCAAGCACACACAGGCAGAGATCCGTACTCGACCCTGAGGTCTGGGTATGAAAACTCACATGAGTGTCATGCGATTCTCTACCCCTATGACAAAAAAGAGGTCATGGGGATCTTCGGGGTATCTCCAAGTCCTGAAGACAAACTTGGCATCATCTGGATGCTGGGTACGGACAGGATCGCTGAGGTTCCGATGCACTTCCTCAGACACTCCCGTTCTGTGGTTGACGAACTACACCGCCGCTATCCGTTGCTTGCCAATGTGATGGACGAGCGGAACAAAGTGCATCAAAAGTGGCTCCAATGGTTGGGGTTCACATTCATTCAAAGACATCCAGAGTATGGCGTTGAGAAGCGCCCATTCTTGGAATTTGTAAGGTTGAGCGGCTAACTATGTGTAATCCAGCGACTATTGCAGCATTGGCAACCAAAGAGGCTCTTGTTGTTTCAACAATTGCATCTGCTGCTGTGTCGTATGCAGGAGCCAGTGCATCCGCTAGGTCGCAGCAAAAGCAGTTTGATTACAACGCTCAACTCGCTGAACAGAGTGCCAGGAATCAATACAACCAGATTCGCCAGCGTCAGGCCCAAGAGAACGAAAAGTCTTCTCAGGAAATCTCTGAGGTAAGCCGGAGAGCCTTGAAGGCTCGGTCTACTGCGATGGTGCAGGCGGCTGAGAAGGGCGTGGGTGGCCGGAACATTCAAGACCTCTTTCAAGACTTCGAGCGTCAAGAGTCCGAGTACCGCAACATTTCACTTAGAAACCGTGCGTTCCGTGAACTGGCGTATGAAGATCAACTCGAATCTATCCGTCTCGGCACACAGTCAAGAATTATCAACGCATTGCCGACTCAAGCAAAGCCTTCCTTGATTGGAACGGCACTGAAGATCGGCGGATCTTTGCTAAGAGATTTCAACGACTTCAATGATCCAGATCCAGAAAGAGAGATTGTCTAATGGGACAATTCCAGAATGACCTACAGCTCTACAAGAGCCTGGAACCAGCCGCACGCCCCATTGACACTTACGCTCCTATTCGTCTGCCCTCCGCTGGTCCGCAACTTAATGAACTGGCTGAGGGACTTTCTGTATTCAATCGTGGTCTCAGAAAATTCGCAGTGGAGGAAAGAGCTGAATTCCAAGAAGAAGAACGTAAGGCTGGCGAGACGTTTGCTAACCAACTCACGGAAGCAGACCGAATCGAAATTGCACGCCAGGGAATCCGCGATGCTGAGAAAGCGGGACTCATCCCAGAGGGAGCAAGCCCCACGCGATTGATTGCAATTCAAGAGGCAATTGGTAGGGAGCTGGCACGAGATTACGAAAAGAGAGCATTTGAACAAGTTGCTCGACTAAGTGATCCCACCAATGTCGAGGATATTGATGAAGCATTCCGAGAAGAGTGGAGTAAGACCAACCTTGGAAACTCGTTCTACATCACCGCAGCAGCGGTAGAAGAGCAAACAAAAATTGATAATCGCCTCGTCAGGCAAGTCCATGCTCAACGAGCCGCGAACACTCTTGAACTCAACAAAGAGCAACACACTAATGAGTTGGAATACCGACTGGATGTCGCCGGTACGAAAGGCGAGGTGTTTCCCACTAAAAAGATTGAAGAGTGGATGAACGAAGGGTTCAAACAGTTCGGATCCTCATTCTACGAAGAAGGATGGCGAGCCATTCAACAAGAAGCACTCAGTCTGGCTCAAGACGGAAAAGCCGATGAGGCGATTGCATTGGTAAACAGCTTCAAAAATGCAAATCCCACTGGGCAAAAGAATGCAGGAATGGATCGAAGGTTCTCTAATGAAATCGATCTGTTTGAGGATGACATTCGGAAGGCGGAAGACCGGTTTGAGGCACAAGAACTTGCAGAACAAGAACAACAGCGAAGTGCCTCTCGAAACGCGGACATAGATGCGGCCCGAAAAGCTGCAAAAATTATCAGCGGAGTAGCCTTTAATTTGAAAGATGATCGCCCATCATTTACTGAATTCAGGGAAGCATCAATCACCGCTCTGACTGAAGCGGGGGTGGCTAACGAAGTTATTGGTGCGGCTTTGGGAGATATCACAAACGCCTTCAATACTCTTGAAAACCCTCAAGAGGCAGCAGAACGACGGTTACTTCTTGTCCAAGGTAATCCATCAGTTGCAGAACTTGAGGCTCGTGGTGAAGAACTGGGCGCACCTGCGACTGAGATCGAAGCCGCTAGAGAGGTTATAGATAGTAAAGAACGAGTCATGCGTGCCGAGGCGTTTCGACAAGTAAAGGGTGTTGAGGACCGCTGGGAAGATGCACTGTCCCTATCAGTGGCTGACCTCGACGATACGCAATTCCGTCAATCCGATGAAATCAAAACCGAACAACGTAATCGGTTCAAAGAGGAACTTGAGGCAACCATCAAGAGAGTGAGAAAAAACAACTCCGGACTTCGATCCGATGAGATTGCAGCGTTGGTTGAAGATGAAATGGATCAATGGGTCACAGATAACTTGGATTCAGTGTTGAACCCAGACAATGTAAACTCTTCGATCACCAAAGCTAGACAAGTAACCTTCATCATGCCTTCAGTCTCGCAGCCTCCTTCAGCTCCTTCTGGTGATTCTTTTGTGGAAGGCGGATTGATTGAGACAAGATTTACTGATCGGTTTGCCGATTACTTCTCTGCCCCAACGGCTGCGGCTCGTCAAAAGGCTTCCAGTGCAGTTCAGGAAGTTGCACGAGATACTTTAGAAGAAGCAAACAAAAACCTCATCCGTATTCGTGAGGGAGGCATGAGAGCTATTTCCTCCGGTGTCGGCGGTCCAGGTCAAATGGTAAGAGTCGAAGGTCAGGATATTGATCAGCAGGGGCGAGATGCGAGACGTTATAGA
>VMHT01041661.1_pt1 | contig 30192 bp, 33 predicted proteins | sample 4693611 | NCBI WGS metagenome assembly VMHT01 (sample SAMN12280063, study PRJNA550983) | marine metagenome | isolation source: seawater sampled from same location over 5 years 0.02-0.2 micron viral filtrate | place: USA: collected off the coast of southern California halfway between the port... ... | reverse complement strand
CAATACTTCGGAGTGATTTTTCAGGATTTTGTAAAATTTGAACTTACGCTTCGGGAGAATATCGCGATGGGTGAAATTGAAGAGATTAAAAACCAGGAAAGAATAGATAGCGCTGCCGAGAAAAGTTTGGCAAACGAAGTGGTTTCCGGTTTGCCGCGAGGTTATGATCAGCAACTGGGAAAACGTTTTAAGCAGGGAAAAGATCTTTCAGGAGGACAATGGCAAAAAATTGCGATTGCACGTGCTTATATGAAAGATGCTGAGGTCTTGATTTTAGATGAACCCACTTCGGCCTTAGATGCACGCGCCGAAACCGAAGCTTTTGACCGATTTATCAAATTAACCGAAGGTAAAACTGCGGTAATTATTTCCCATCGCTTTAGCACGGTTAGAATTGCCGATAGAATTATGGTTTTAAAAAACGGGGCTGTATTGGAAATAGGTACCCATAAAGAGCTGATGGAAAACGATAAGCTGTATGCCGAATTGTTTAACTTACAGGCGCAGGGATACCAGTAAAAGACTTCACTTACTATAGAAGATAAAAAACATGAATATTGAATTAATACGCCTTTTACTCGATTTCGGTTTAGTGGTCTTAATTTGGGTAGTACAACTGGTGATTTATCCCAGCTTGTGTTATTATAAAAATGAAGACCTGGGAAAATGGCATAAAATTTATACCGGGCGTATAGGTATGATCGTCGGCCCCTTAATGATCGCGCAATTACTCGTAGCCTCCTGGCAATTATGGAAACAACCAAATTTTTATACCTGGGGCAGCATACTTATCATCGCTATTATCTGGGCGATGACTTTTCTAGTTTTTGTGCCTTTGCATAATTCTATTTCTCCTAACCAGTCTTGCGAAAAAATAACCCGCACTTTAGAAGTAAAAAATTGGTGGCGAACTTTCTTGTGGTCACTTTTGTTTCTTGGTAGTCTAATTCTTAAAATTTCAGGTTTTAATTTTTAAGCAAACTGCCTAATCCGTATTTTAGCAAACTTAAAACTTCAGAATTTTGGCAGCGAAAAAAACTCAAAAAGTTACCCCGTTAATGAAGCAATACAATGCAATCAAGGCAAAGTATCCTGATGCCTTGTTGTTGTTTAGGGTGGGCGATTTCTACGAGACTTTTGGAGAAGACGCAGTAAAAACTGCCAGGATTCTAAATATTATTTGCACCAATAGGAATAACGGAAGCGAGCGCACCGAGCTGGCAGGATTCCCTCATCATTCTTTAAATACTTATTTGCCAAAATTGGTAAAAGCCGGGGAACGGGTAGCTATTTGCGACCAGTTGGAAGATCCTAAAATGACCAAAACCATTGTGAAGAGAGGAGTGACCGAACTGGTTACACCCGGTGTAGCTTTAAGCGATGAGGTGCTTCAGAGTAAATCGAATAATTTTTTGTGCGCTATTCACTTCGGAAAGAAAATCTTTGGAATTTCGTTTTTGGATGTTTCTACCGGCGAGTTTCTCACAGCACAGGGAAATTCAGAATATATAGATAAATTACTTCAGAATTTTGGTCCCAGTGAGGTCTTGATTCCGAAGAAAAATAAGAAAGATTTTACGCAGATCTTCGGCGAAGATTTCCATACGTTCTACCAGGAAGATTGGGTGTTTAAGCAGGATTTCGCTTACGAAACCTTGAACGAGCATTTTCAAACCAAATCTTTAAAGGGGTTTGGCATAGAACACCTGGAAGAAGGCATTATTGCTTCCGGGGCGATTTTGCATTACCTGGCGGAAACTCAACACCGAAAACTACAGCATATAACCGCAATTAACAGGATAGCGGAAGAGGAATATGTATGGATGGACCGGTTTACCATTAGGAACCTGGAGTTATATCATTCTAACGCCGCAAACGCGGTGACCTTATTGGATGTAATTGATAAAACAATTTCGCCGATGGGCGGAAGGCTCTTAAAACGTTGGCTTGCTTTACCTTTAAAGAATGCCGAGAAAGTGAAAAAGCGTCACGAAGTCGTTGGGTTTTTACTAAAGAATCCTTCGGTTCTAGCCGAAATTCAGCAAAACATTAAAAAGATAAGTGACCTGGAGCGGCTTATTTCTAAGGTGGCTACAGGGAAGGTAACTCCGCGGGAAGTAATTCAGCTTAATCATTCGTTGCAAGCCATTATTCCTATAAAAGAACTCGCGCTAAAAAGTGAGAATGAAGCCATTAAAGTGATTGGCGATAATTTGCATTCTTGCGAGGTGCTTCGGAATAAAATAGGTGAAAGTTTACACGAAGATGCTCCGGTAAATATTTTAAAAGGAAATTGTATTGCAGAAGGCTTTTCGGAAGAACTGGATGAGCTTAGAAAAATCGCTTTTTCGGGAAAAGATTACCTGGATAATATGCTGAAGCGGGAAACCGAAATAACCGGGATTTCCTCACTTAAAATAGGCAGTAATAATGTTTATGGTTATTATATTGAAGTGCGTAACACGCATAAAGATAAAGTGCCCGATAGCTGGATTAGAAAGCAAACCCTGGTAAATGCCGAGCGTTATATTACCGAAGAATTAAAGGAATATGAAGCAAAGATTTTAGGAGCCGAGGAAAAAATCTTGCACCTGGAACAACAACTTTTTAGCAAGTTGGTAATTTGGATGAACGATTATATTCAACCGGTACAACAAAATGCACAACTTATTGCCCAGTTAGATTGTTTATGTTCTTTTGCCGAACAGGCCAAAGCCGAAAATTATTGCAAGCCTGAAATTGAAGAACATCACGATCTAAATATCGAAGAAGGCCGGCACCCGGTTATTGAAAAGCAATTGCCAATTGGCGAATCTTATGTGACCAACAATGTTTTTTTAGATCGTGAAAACCAGCAGGTGATTATGATCACCGGGCCAAATATGAGTGGTAAATCGGCTATTTTAAGACAAACCGCGCTTATTGTTTTAATGGCACAAATGGGTAGTTTTGTCCCGGCAAAAGCGGCAAATATAGGTTTGGTAGATAAGATTTTTACCCGGGTGGGCGCCAGCGATAATATTTCTATGGGCGAATCTACTTTTATGGTAGAAATGAACGAGACAGCCAGTATCCTGAATAATATTTCTGACAGGAGTTTGGTGCTTTTAGACGAAATTGGCCGGGGAACCAGTACTTACGACGGGATTTCTATTGCCTGGGCGATAAGCGAATATTTACACGAACATCCGGCAAAACCAAAAACCCTTTTCGCTACGCATTACCACGAGCTCAATGAAATGTGCGATACTTTTGAGCGGATCAAGAATTTTAATGTTTCGGTAAAAGAGTTAAAAGATAATGTGCTTTTTCTTCGGAAACTGGTGCCGGGAGGTAGTGAACATAGCTTTGGAATTCACGTGGCCAAAATGGCCGGAATGCCACAGCAGGTTTTACATCGCGCAAATAAAATTTTGAAGAAACTGGAGAAATCCCATAAAATGGAAGACTCCAGTGAGCTTTTAAAGAAGTCGGCCGAAGAAGAAATGCAACTTAGTTTCTTTAACCTAGATGATCCTATTCTTCAGGAACTAAAAGAAGAAGTTTTGCATATAGATATTGATACGCTTACGCCTGTAGAAGCTTTAATGAAGCTAAACGAGATTAAAAGAACCTTAGTTGGAAAGGAAAAAGCTAAAACGAAAGCTTAACCAGTTTGAAGTTCTCGGTTGTGGGTTTTCAGTAAAAGATAGGAAAGTAGATTGGTAAGTGTTGGTAAACAATGAGTTGTAATTTTTTAAAGTTGGGAGTGAATTACTGAAAGGATTTTTTATTTCAGATTTTCTTTATTTTTTTAAAAAAGCCTTTGACATTATAAGATTTATATTAAATTTGCATCCGCAATACGCTATTGCAGCCACGTTAAACGTGGAAGTTCTTTTAAACACGCGAAAATAGCTCAGTTGGTAGAGCGCCACCTTGCCAAGGTGGAGGTCGCGGGTTCGAATCCCGTTTTTCGCTCATACATAATATTACCACGCTCGGGTGGTGGAATTGGTAGACACGTTGGACTTAAAATCCAATGGACAATGTGTCCGTACGGGTTCAAGTCCCGTCCCGAGTACCTCCGAAAACCCCTGTATTTACAGGGGTTTTCTTGTTTTTAGACCCTTATTTTTCGCTATGAAAAATAAGAAGAAAAACGAAATCGTACCTGTAAACGTACCTGGAAATTCTGTAATTTCTATTGAGATATCTATGGCGGAAAAGAGATATTCGCAGCCAAAATTATATATCCCCAGGGTTAACGGCAAACCTTCCGTTGCTCCGGGAAAAAGGTGGTATGTCTCATTCTATTGGCGAACAGATCCGAAAGGACCGTTAGACCGTAAATTTTCCTTTACAAAAAAAATCAACCGACTTAAAACTGTTAAAGAAAGAAAGACTGCAGGGAAACACCTGGTTTCAATTTTGACTTATGCCCTGGAGCGCGGTTGGGTTCCAGATAAGGAAGAACGGAAATCTGCTAAAGCAAAAAAACGCGGTCCTAATATGAATCTAGGGACCGCTGTAGATTATGCTTATAAGATCAAATTAAAGTCCGGAAGAAAACCTTCTACTCTTAACGGCTATGAATTTCACAAGAACCGGTTCCTGGAATGGGCAAAAAATAACGGCTATTATGGATTGGATCCGGCGCGGTTTGGAATAGATCAGTTTTATGAGTTCCTGGATTGGCTTCGTTTTGATTATGTGAATGAAAATACCGGCCGGGAAGTTTCCGGCAGTTCGGTTAATAACCATAAAGGAAGTCTTTCAGCATTATTTACCACAATGAAAAACGAACGGCTAATTCCTTTCAATTTTATAAAGGATATTCCAGACGTCGAGGCAGAACCGGTAAACAACAAAGCATTTACTATGGAAGAGCTCCAGCTTATCAAAGAAGAGCTGGAGAAAACAGATCCTTACCTTAAACATTATATGGCCTTTGTGATTTATTCACTTTTACGGCCGTTGGAGATCTGCAGGTTAAAAGTAAAAGATCTCAATACAAAAAACTGGTTGCTGCAGGTGGAAACGAAAACAGAAGATCTAAGCGTTCGCCGAATTATTGAAAAGCTAAAACCAACTATTAAAGAGATGGAGCTCGAGAAGTATCCGCCTTCTTATAATCTTTTTAGCAATAAAGATCAGCCGGCCGATTGGGATGCTTCCCTGAAGACAATGGCCGATCATTTTGGAAAGCGGTTCCGGGTGGTAAAGACAAGGTTAGGTTTTGGCCGGGAATACGGAATTTACTCTGCCAGGCATACGGCAATAATGAATTTATACAATTCTCTGGTAGATGAAGGAAAAGGGGAAATGGAGATCCTATTCCAATTAATGCCCATCACCCAACATAGATCTATTGCCGGAATAAAAAACTACCTCCGGAAACATAAAAAATCCATTCCTCCAGATCACTCGAATATTTTCACTTTAGATTTTTAGTATCTTTGATTATGGCACATAAAATTTTCCATAGTAAAAGAAAATTCGATCTTAACGATCTCGATCTAAAGCACATTAAAAAAAAGTGGCTCGCTTTCGTAAAGGAAAATGAAGTAATTCCCTTTGTTCACTATATGGAAGAGCACTATTTCAATATAGAAGATTTTCAGAAAATATCTAAGAAGAAGATTTTGAGTTATGAAGACGCTGAAGATCTGGATCGATATTTACACAATCACGCTGTTTATCACGGAATATCAAAACCTCGTGATCCGTTCATTTTCTAAATAATAATATTATGGAAAAAATTTTAAATAGATCTCGAGTTTTGAAACTTCAAATTCCGAAAGGCTGCGAAGTTCAGGTTCAGGAAGCTTTAGAATTCCGATTTTTGAAATACCCGGAGGATCTAAAGGACTGCGTAATTATGGAAGGTATAGATCGAGGATGCCTTTCTATTCAATGGAAATTTGAATCGAGCTTTAATAAAGGTGAAATGATTGGCCATTTTAATTACGACAATACCAGGTTTATAAAAAATGAACATTGGAGTGAGCGAATGCGAATAGCTAATGGGAATCCTACACCGTTTGTCCAAAATGCGGAAAATATATTCGTACCGGCGGTTTAATTGGCAAAACAAATACTACCAAAGCTAGCTGTACAGATTGCGGATAAATTTCTTAGATTTATATTATGGAAAACAAACCGACTTGCGGTAATTGGACGCCGAAAAAAATTGACCAGAATTTGTGTGGTGATTTTGATTTAAAAAACTTCCTGTCTCATACTGATTACATAGCTGATGAGTTACAAAGAAAAATGAGAACTGATTTCTCCCTTAAATTAGAGGAATACCTGGTTGAAAATCTAAAAAAACGAGGATACGAATTTAAAAATCAAAATGAGTTTTTTGAATTCTGCAAAGAAAGGATCCGAAGAGTTGAATTTAGAGAAGAGGAAGAAGTTCATTATTACTTAGATTTTATTTCAGAAGAGGATAGTGGAGAACTGATTGGTTTAACTCATGAAAACAGGGTTAGGTTTACCCACGAGAATAGAAAGATAACCGGCACAATTGGTTAGACCCTGTGCATTATGGCAAAAGTCAAAAATAAATATTCAAGAGATAGATTAATTAAAACTTGGGATGATCATGTCCAGGGTTACGAATTCGAGATCGATTTAGTAAACAAAATGATAGAGCCAGTAATACTACCTTTCCCTTTTGGATGCGCAACACCAATTACATCTTTTTACAATGGAAAAGAAGTCGTCAAATGGTTAGACCATAACGGCAATGAAATTTAAAACGTCTCACTTTCCAGATCCACCTTCACCACTTTTTCATTTACACTTTTAATAGTAAGCTCTTTTATAATGTGCTGCTCATTGTATTTGTAGCTGAGTTCTTTTATATCAATAATTTGATGGGCCGAGCATTCGAAGCTCTCTTTAAAAGTTTTGCTGTGGATCCTTAAATCTATCCAGGAGCTCCACCAAGTTTTAAATATATTATCAAGCGATATTTGCCTGGTTAATTTTTCGCTGCAGGTAGGCAAATTGTTTTGATCATAACCATCGTAAACTACCAGGTTAATTTTTGCTTTTTCTTCCGGCCATACTGCGGTAGTAATATCTTTGTTCCTTTCAACCACCAATGGCTGAACATCCATATCTATATTCACTACATCATCGCCTTCTTCATCCTGGTCTGAATAGATCCTCCCGTTTTTATTTACAAATACACGCTCGCCATTGGCGTAACTCAATTTATAGAATCGGTTGGTGTTATTGGTAATAGTTGGTTCGGGAATTTCAAGATGATCATGTTTTCGTACATTTTTCTGCAGCACCGATTCCTGGGCAAAATTGATATTGACAAATCGCTCGTTTATATCAATATCCAGGTTAAGCCAGTTCGCAATTTCATTCACAAATTCCCCTGCAGTCATATCGGGAACAAAATTTTTTAAACTAAAAACATTTGGAAATTGGTTGAGCTGGCCACCTTTGAAACTGTACTCAAAATTATTCCATTCGCTAATGTCTTCAGTGGTATGATTAAGCTTAAGCTGCACCACGATCTTATCATACTGATCGGCCTCCGGAATATTAACGCTGTAATTATCGTCCAAACTTACCCGATTGTTTTGAGAGCTGGCTTCAAATAGTGGTGTTCGAGCTCCGCTTAAGGCATCTTCTGAAAAAATGTTGAATTCAAAATACCTGGCAAGTACAGGATCCAGGTTTAAATTATAATCAACTTCATAGTCGCCGGGCAAAGTTGGTGTAAATTCACGTTCATAAATTCCCAACGGGCCATAATAGCTAAATTCTGTATCAACGGGAGTTGAAAAACTAAACTGCACATATTCGGCTCCTCTAAATTTCTCCAGGTAATTTTCTGGAACGTAAAGCACTTTCTGCAACAATTCATTTTCAAAAACTTTACCCATTACACGTTTCCCTGCCGTTTCATAAATAAAACGCAGGATCTCGAGAACATAAGGAAAGGGTGCCAAAACATTGCGGTTAAGAAACTCACCATTTACTTCTTCGTTTTCAACATAATCAAAGCCCTGGTAATTATTTACAAAACCTTCAAAAGCTTCGTAATTAGAATCTTCTTTAATTTTAGGGCGATACAACATAGGAAAATTAAAGCCTACCTGAGGCCAGGATTTTATTGAATTTCCCTTGGCCAGCATAGCAGCACTGGTAGTGATATTTATTGGCCAGGGAAGATCTTTTAATTCCCTATCGTAAACCGGTAAAGTTTCATCACCATACACCAGGTCACATTCAATTTTGCTACCGGTAACTTCTCCTAAAAATAGAATGGCTGAATAGTGCCTGGTTGGCATAATTATACGACAGGAGATTTTGGTCTCTAGATTGCTGATGTTTTTTAGCGTGGGGATTCCTAATTTTCTAAGTATATCGGGTGTGCCATCTAAATAAAAGGGGAGAGAATAATTTCTATTTATACTGTTGGTAAAAAGATCGTTCTCTTCTTTTAAGGTCACACCAAACGTACTTATATCTAATTGAAAAGTTTCTGTTTGTATTACTATCATTTTACTGCAGAATTAAAATCTAAAGTGAAATTTCTTATTACTCTCCTGGTCTCTGAAGTTGCTAAGCTTCTAAAATCAGGAATAACTTCCCAGCGTTTTCCGGCACTTTCTAACCAAACACGGCGGCTATCTAGAATGCCGGCCAAAAATTCGGTTTCAGTTTCAGAATAAATATTCCCGGTGCCAATAGAGAATGACTTAGGTCGTTTAATATCGATGATGCTAGAGTAATCTTTCCCAGCGCGATTGTTTACCACGATTTTATTATCGCGCTCCCCTTGAATGGTAAGTACTCCGTCACAACTAAAGACTTCAGGACAATCCCATTCGTTTTGCCAAATAAGGTATGTAGAAGGCATTTCGGTTGGTTTGATCCTTACCGAAAGTTGAACGGGCCCGCAGGAAATTTGGATTTTATTCCTGGACTGAAGTTCTAGATCTTTCAGCTCCAGTAAAAAAGTAACCACAGTGCCAGATTGATTTACTGGAATACTACCGGTATAATCTCCGGAAATAGCAGCTTCGTTAATTGATTCTTCCTGAAGAAAAGAAAAACAAACCACTCCATCTGCGGGCACGGTAATCTCTTCAGGTAATTTGGTGAGTACATTATTCTCCGGACTTGTACCATTTAAAAATTTTACATTAGTGTAAGATTCTCGAAGGTACATCGCTGCATTGCCCATTTGCTTATCATACACCGAAAAATCCATTGCTATTGGTGAAACCGGGTTAAAAACCTGGCTGGCCATTTCTGGTACCGGAGAGGGAACCAATAGAATATCTGTTTCCTGGCCAATGATTATGGAGGCAGCATTTCTATAAAACGGCGCCTTTTTTCGATATCGGGAATTCTCTAGGGTTCCCTTGGTATTAAAATCTATAATTGCCTCGGCATTGGCATCTGCAGAAGTTAACTGCAGTGTCACCCTATCGTCTGCAAAATACAGCGCATTACTTTCAATGCCTGAGATTTCTTCGGAAACAACAGTAAGTAAAATTTCAATTATTTCTACACCAAAGCCTTCTCCCGAAATTTCAATTTGTGCCGGGTAGCTGCCTACCTCCAATATATCGGTATTTTGCGTGTTCACTTTTACAGAATTGATACCTGCCTGGATATTGGCGGTTTCCAGAGATAACCAGTTTACATTGGTGGTAAGGCTGGAATTTACCGAAGCATCTACAGTAAACTGGGCATCTTTTGTAGAAGGTTCGCCATAGTTTTCTGAGAAAGTAAGTATTTTCGGATTTACATTTAAATAATCAGCTTCATCGCCAGTGCCTCGAATTACCAGGTAAGCAGAACCGGTTTTTTCTGTATCACCATCAGAAACTATAAAAGTAGCAAGGTGTAAACCATTAGGCATTCCCGCCGGATCTGCATTTAAAGAGATCGTAGTATTTCCCTGCCCATTATTTTGTGAAAAAGAAAGCCAGGACTGATTCCCGGAAATACTCCAGTTATTATTGGTTGAAATTCTTAGAAATTCTCCTGGAGGAATGTTCCCGCCCCTGGTAAAACTAAAACTTAAAATTCCGGGACTTATAGAAAGTGGGGTATATTCTAAGATTCTTAAATTTACTTTTAAAGTATAAGTAAGTGTACCGGGTATTGGGCCAATCCTAATTTTACCTCTTACTTTAACTTCTGCAGAATGCAGTCCCGCAGCTAGATTGTTAGCATATTGTGGGTTAATTGCTATGCTATAAGCTACTTTGTTTACGTAGCCATCAGCTTCTTCTAGATCATCTAAAATTACCGCTAGCCAGTTTGGTTTTTGAATAACTTCCAGAGAACTACCAGAAGAATAAGGTATTTCTGGAATTATACGTACCGATACATTGGGAACAACTCCAGAGTTTTTGCGATAATTAAGACTTACTATCTTAGGATTAAATCCTTTAGTTTCTTCTGGCATCAGTTTTTAATTTTGGATTTGTTTTTTAGCCGGTCTACTTTCTTTTGGGTTTCCTGCCTTTTTATTTCGGCCTCTGCGTCATAATAAACAACCGCTTCTAATGGAATGTCTAGCCTTTCCATTAGCAGATAAATAGCCTGGGTTAACATTGCATCTGATCCGGAACCGATAGGATTAATATTTTCTGGATCTGAATCTGGAGAAGAAGTTGGGCCACCATCATAATAAAGTCCTAACTTCTTTCTTCTTTTCTTTTCGATGTAATTTTCTATTTGTGGCATTTCAGGATCCTTTCTTAGAACCTCCGGAATCACATATTCATTTTTATGGACATAGCCCACCGGCTCGTGACCGGAATCATCAATAAAACCTAAACCGTTGCTTCCGGTATCTCCACCATAGTAAAAACCTGAAGTTTTAACCGAACTACCTGTTTGTGAAGCACTTTTTATGGCTCCAATAATTCCGGCCACCTGTGCAGCAAAACCTATAATCAATGGAATGTTCGCAGGGAAAGGAGCGGCTGATGTTGTTTTAGCTAAACCTTTAGCAGTGTCTCCAGTGGCTTCTGCAACATTTAAAGCCATTTTTGATTTAAACAACCCTAATTGTATGGCCATTTCCCGTGCCGCCATTATTTGTTTTGCAAGTAATAATGCCTGGCCAACTTTGGTTTCTGATCCAGCTGCATTTATAGCAGCATTAAGGGAATCATTAATTAATTTTTTCCTGGTTTCGTATAATTCCCTGTCAGATTCAAGCTTCTTGTTATTGGCTTTGTCCCGGATATCCTGTAAAATATCCTGGTGTTTTTGTTCCAGGATCTGAATAACTTCATCCTTCTCCTGCTTGTTAAGCTTGAGGCGTTCCATTTCTTCCTGGAACTTCTCTAACTCTTTTTCATACCGAAGCTCTTCTTCCTCCAGTTCGCGTTCCTGGTCGGTTTCTTTTTGAGAGATACGCAACTCATCAATTAGCGCCTGCTTTTTTTCGCGGAAGGCAGCGATATCTGCAAGTTCTTTTTCTTCTTTTAGTTTCCTGGCTTCTTCAATTTTTGCATCGTGCTCTGCAGTAACCTGGTCTATTAGTTCCTGAGAAGCTTGAAGATTATTGAGTTCCTGAAGGGCTCGTTGTTTATCTAGTTCCGCTTTTTTAAGAGCTGTATTCGCCAGGCGATCTTCCCTGCGTTTAGTGTATTCTTTTTGTAGATTCTCCAGGGTTTCCAGGCGCTGTTTTTCTGCGTCCAGAGCCGCTTTTGCCCGTTCCTCTTTTAATTTTTCAGCCTCTGCAGCTGCTTTTTCTTCAGCTTCGCGTTGTTTTCTAAGGGCTTCCTGTTTTGCAATGTATTCAGGATCCTGCTCTTTATTTTCCTTCTTTTTCTTATCGGAAGCTGCCTTTTCAATTTTCTTTTGTTGTTCATCAAATTGTTTCCCTAATGCTTCCCAATCGGCATCTGCGCCAATGGTAAAGGCATCTTTTACATACTGCACACTTTGAAAAACAAATTTCCTAAATGCAGTATCGGCGGTGGCCAATCCTTCCAGAACACCGTTCATTCCTTCAAAGAATCCTGCTTTGAAGTTTATCCAGGCCACTTCTATGTTGTTTACAAAAGCAGAATATTGATCGGATTTCAGAGCATCGTTCTGTGCCCGTTCTAACCTTTTATTAGCATCGGCAACTCTTTGTAATTCCTGCTCCAATGGCGTTAGAGCTCGAGCCTGATCACTTAAAGATTGATTTACGGCCTCAAATATTAATAGAGCTCCACCGGCATCTTCACCTGCGCCTCTAAATAGATCTGCTGTCAGTTGCTGAGATTGTTGGGCATTAAGACCTATATTTTCAGCTTCAGAAGCAACCAGTTCCAGCGCATCCTTAACCGTAATACTGCCGTTATTGATATTTTTGAAGAGCTCATCTGTAAATTGTTTGCCAAAAGCATTTTCTAAAGCATCCCTGGATGCTGTGGTTTGCTCCCTTACAGATAAAGAGAATTCTTTAATCGCATCCGGAAGTTTATCGGAATAGATCTTCAGGTCAATACCGGTGTTTAAGAGACGTTGAAAATCTTCTACCGAGAAACCAGCCTGGGCAAATAGTTTAGGATATTCCTTTATGCTATCCATAAACTCTGAGTTCTCTTTTCCTCCCCGAATTAAACCATCTTCAATTCTATCGAAGGCTTCCTCGTAAGAAATACCAAAAGCTTCCACTAAGGTTGAAGCTGCAGTTAGAGACTCTTTAAAGTCTGTGCCGAAGGTTTTCTCTATTGCTGTAGCTCTAACACGAGCCTGGTCTAATGCTTCACCGCTTAACCTGGTAATTTGCTGGGTAAGCATATTGGCTTCCCGGGATTCTTCATTGTACCGAAACCATTCCCGGGTAGCTAAAGCGATACCGGCAAGCGCTAGAAGGGTAGCGCCCATAGGTGTAGCGATGAACCCCATAGCTGCAGAAGTAGCAGCTCTAATTCCACCAGCCAATCCCATCCAGGCTGTTCTAAAAGCCAAAAGATCTCCAGCTCTTATGGCAGTAAAAAGTTCAGTTAAATTTCCGCTAAATTCCTCGAGAACTTCATTTTGATGCTCTTCAGCATCTATAGTTTTTAGAAGCTCCTTTCGATAAATACGCTGGTTTTCAATAGCCTTTTTTCGATCTCGTTCTACGAGGGCTAATTTCTTTTGGGCCTCATACCATTCCTCAGTTCCTTCCTCGAGTTTATTAACTGAATTGCGGAGTTTATAAAATTGACCATTAAGCTCCTTTAGGGTGCTGTCAACCTGGGTGTCATTAACCTTAATTTTAAGGTTTAGCGCTTTATTACTACTGGCCATCTTTTGAGTTTATTTTTAGCACCAATTCATCCAGGCGAATTTGAGTGCCTTCGGTTCTGGTTCGGCTCAGTTCGGAAAACAGGAAGTCTACAGCGCCACTTTCGTTATAGATATTTTCAAAAATGTTTTTTGCCGGCAAATTGAAGTTGTGCCGTTTTCTTTGGGTTTTTGTTTTCTGGTACCGGGAGTGCTCCAGGTAAACTGTAGTTGCTTCCCGTACCCCTACAAATCCATAATTAAGAATAAACCCGGTCTTAGAAGATGTTAGATTAAGCCCAAGGAGCCGGTAATCTCCCATTTTGTGCTTTACCCTGGTATCGTCCAGAATAGGACCTTCAGGAAAACCTTCGTTCCTGATGTTAAGCTTCTGGTTAAGAACCTGCATAAGATAGTTCTCGGCCATCTTAGCAGCCTTACGACCTATTTTACGTTCTTCTCTGAATATTTTATCCTGTTCCGGACTTCTGGCCATCTTGCGAATTTTAGGCAAGTTGGCTAAGGAAGACGCTTAAAAAAAGGACAGGGATTTTAGCACACAGTTTCCAGGTCTTCCCAATCTTCCTTATTGACTTTGAAGGATTCGGTACCGGAAATTAAACCGGTAAAACGATAGCCGTAAAGCATCTGCGTAAATATTGGTCCAACCTTATGCCACCGGCAAGAATCGATTGAAAATTTACCGTACAACAAATGATCAGGATTTGAATTATCAAGACGCATCCGGGAAAGGATTTTTTTTCCGATCTGCTCACACTGATCTATCATTTCATTTTGTTCCTGGTAATTGGTTTGTTTGGGATTCATGTAAATCGTGAAAGCAAACATTCTCCCGGCCACCGAACTATTGGAAGTAGATCCCTCACCATTTCCATCTGGGCTCTCTACAGTCATGCATGGAAATTTAATCCCGCTGCGGATGCCTCCTTTAATCTCTGAGAGATCCATCCGGAAAAATGATTTATCCGGAAAATCCTTTAATGCTGTATTCAGGCTTTCGAAGTAGTCGATAATTGGTTTGTGAGTTGGGGCGATCATTTCTTTTGTTTTTTCAATTCAATGAGTTCATTTTCGTAAGGACCAAAGAAGTCGTGCACATTTAGGTTTTGAGTGGCCTCCAGCTTTGAGTGATCAAACTGGATCTTGAAGTGAAGCAGCTTTCCAAATGGGGTGTAGTGAACTTCTTTTTTTACCTGGTTCTCATCAACCTTTTCTTTTACCGGTTTTGGGAATACGTGCGGATATTGTTGCACGATATAATTCCGGCTACCTTCGTAGGCATAAGCGATGGCCAGTTTCTTTTTTACCGGTACATCATACCAAAGAGGAGAGTCCCGCTCGACAAATATTTTATTGAATGGTTTCCGGATATCAATTTCATCTTGGTTTGAAATGGCATTCTTTGTCCTGTAAAGTGTTGCGCAAAGTAAATTTAAGAAGCGGTTATCATTTGTTTTTCTCCAGTTGTAATACAGGGAATCGACAAAGGAAAATTCTTTTATAGAGATATTTTGAAGGCGATCTCCCGGAGAAAAGAAGATCTTCTTTTTTATTTTAATTGCTGCAGGAAATTTAGTTCTGGAAATCTCTGCTGTTAAAAATGAAACGTGGCTTTTATATTCTTCCGGAGGAATTTGCCGAAGCGCTATCCAAACTTTAACCGCATTGTTAGTTCTCAGCAATTGTTTGATTAGAGAAAGAAAAAGTTTTGAATATAAATAAATGGCTGTGTTTTTCTTCTCCAGTTTTTTCTTGTGGTACCACTCAAGGGAATAAGCGATTTCTTGAAGTTGGGAGTCCGTTAATTCATTCCAGGACTTTGCTAGTTTAATATTTCGGCCAAAGAGGACCAAAAGGATCCATAAAATCAAATCCTGGATAAAACGTATTGCTTTCATACTGCTAAGATGCAGTAGGAGCGGATTTAAAAAAAGGACAGCCCCCTAGCCCCCAAAGGGGGAATTATTTAGTTCTAAAATGTATATAACCAACTATTATTATGACAATTATTCCAAAGATGATCCCGAGGTTAAGTCCCCAGCTTGCTGATTGGCGATCGGTTTTTCGTTTTTTTTCGCTTTTATCGGTTTCTGAAGCTTCAGAGGTTTTATCGGTTTCTGAAGCTTCACGCTGAGTTTGGGATTTGTCTTTTTCTGCATCCCGGCGATTGCTGATGTTGATATCGGCATTGGTGGCCACAAGAGTGTCGTTACCGTAAACGATTTTCATTTCTTTTTCTGGATCTCGAGGCGAGAGATTAATATCCTGCCTAGAAGAGATCGTAATGATATCGGCCTGGATCTTCTCCAGCTCGGTTTTCTTGATATCGTTTTGTTTCAATACCGAAACCGATTCTTCTTTTTTTTGAACTTCAGATTTTCTAGTGCTGCAGCTTAAAAAGGAGAAGGCCAGGAATAGGAGTACTAGTTTTTTCATGTGAGTAGGCTATAAAAATGGTTCGTCTTTTCAATTCTGTCCTGCAGGCCATTGTAACCGCCGTTAATTCTCTTGGTTAATTTTTTAATTGAATCATCATTAACCTGGGTGCAGATTGGCCACAAACGGTTTACTTTAAAAAACCATAATGCAGAATCGAAATAGTATTTTTCGACTACGACATCCGGATTGCAAACTATCTTCGGATCCTTGGCATATTTAGCAAAGCGCTCATAATTATCTCGAAGGGTTAATTGTAGTGGACCACGACCACGGAATTTCCAACCGTCTCCGGAGAATTCATCTCCATTGCCACCCTGGTTTGCGTAAACAAAGTTTGCGATCTTCTCAGGTTGCCTGGCGATGATCATTGCCATCTCCTTTTCTTCAGCAGAAAGGATCCGGTTCTTGTCACGATCAAAATCGTAACTAAATATCTGGAGCAATCGCTCGCAAGAATAATTCAGGTTTTCAAACTCCCGGGTAAAGTTCTGAGATTCGTGAGCCATTTGCCCTATAAAGTGGGCAAGCTGCTCATTTGTAAGACAAAAAACCGACTTCATTTTTCCCAGGGTTTTCTTTCCAGGAATACCATCATTTAATAATCCGTGGCTTTTTTGCCATTTTTGGAGTTGGTTCATGGTGCCGGGGTTGTGTTTTCAAGTTTCAATCTCTGGTTCTCGAGAAGCAGCTCATTGTTTTTCTGCATCAGTTTAGATACTTCTTTATGAAGATCTCGGTTGTCTCGTTGGAGTTCCCGGATTGATTTACGCTGTTGAAGATTTTCTTCCTTTAGGCTTTTGATCTCTCCATATAATTCATCGAACTTTTTGTTCGTTTGTGTGGAAAAAGTGTCATAAACTTTCTGGATACTCTCCAGTGCAGAGGCTCCTTCCTTTTTTACATTGATGGTTCTTAGTTTCCATCCTGTAAGAAAGGTTATAACAGAGCCTAATATGCCTAGAAGAAATTGCCAGTTATTAAGTAGGAATTCGGTCATTGTAGATTTAGTTTAGATTAGTACCTAGGGCTACGATCGTAGCCGGGTTCTTCTTCCAGGTATCTTTTAATTTGGAGCTGGTCTCGTTTAAGTTGATCTGGAGAAACAGTAAGCCAAATTATTCTAGCAGGTACGATTCCGGTTTGTCCCCTGGTTTGTTTTTGATAGATGAGATTCTTATCTACTTCTATAGCAATTGTGAATTCCCGTTCCACCTCGAGAACATAACCGAAGGGATTTAGCTCTGGAGTTGCAGATGCAACATAAAATCTACCACCGTGAGAGGTCATAATTTTAGCGGAATCTCCGGAGAGATCTACTACTCTAAAGTTTGTGGTTATTGTATCAATTTGAGGTTCTGAAAGCGGCACAAGATTATTTTCTAGTTCCTGAAAATCTTTGATTAGCTCTTTTTCAAAGGCTATAACTTCAGGTTGTGCGTCTGTGATAATAGCGGCTGTAGTAGCGGCTTCCTGGTACTTGTTTTCTTCCAGGTTAAAAGCTAGATCTGCATCAGCAAATTTTTCACTGAAACGGTTTTGGCCATAACTAGAGAGTGCGACCAGGGAAATGATTAAGATTGAAAATAATTTTTTCATGATTTAGATTTGAATGGATTAATAATTAAAATTGTTAAGAATATTTTTCTATAAAAGCCTTACGATCATTAATGGTCTCGATCTCCTTAAAGGCTGAGACTTTGTATTTAGCATCAAATAATCCCGAAGTCATAGCTTTAAGGCAGTGATCTTTTTCTATTACATTTAGAATGGAGACCATAAGTTTCCCTTTGCGATTAAGGTTGTCGACAGTCTGGTTCCAGCCCAGGACTTCGCTTACTGTTTCGTGGGTATTTCCAAAAGGAAAGGTGACAGGATCCTTGAGAAATAGCCAGTTAAAGAAACCTCCAAAAGCAACATTGCCCACCTGGTCTAATGCAATAGCAATCCCAACGAAGAATTTAGTGGTACCGGTAAGGATATCCCGAATCTTTCTTTTTTTCTGACCAATGGAGGCCACAACCTTCCAGATAATTGCCGGGAAAAAGCAAACAACAAATAGAATAATTGCCAGCAGGTTTAGGAAAAGGGATCCTATAAGACCGGCGATGTTTTGAAAAGCTTCCTTTGTCCAGGAAAGCAGGGAGGATAATTTTGATTTCATTGATCAGGACTTTTAATGTTGAAATCAAAAGTCCTGATTGAGAGGTTTTAAAAAAAGGACAGGAGAATTAGGGCTGACTTTCTTCAAACTTAAATTGCTTGCCTACTACTTCACCGTTTATGGAAAGCTTGTTAAGAAGAAAACCAACGGCAAGCGGATCATTAATATTGATCTCTGGGGATTGAAGCGTACCGCCTTCAAAATAATCTAAAACCGCTTCATAAGTTGGGAAGCCGTATTCAGTAATTATTGCACCTTCAGGCATTACACCATTATTTTCTTCGAGATACTGCATTAATGGAATATTCCCGAAAAACTCAACTTCCTCTGGAGTTTCTTCAAATGAAACAAATGCGGGATTGGGATATTTAAAGAAGGTAGTTTGATTAGTGCTATTGGCATAATCACTTTCCAAGCCTATAAATTCTACCGTTTTGGCACCAATAATAATTTCTTTGCCCTCTTTAATGTAAAACAGGACAAACTTTACGGAAAGAAAATTCTCTTTCCTGCGTACAATGATCTCACGATCTTCTATGGCTACATTTTCAAAAGTTCCCTGGTTAAGTAATGGAGAAATGTATTTACCTGTAATTGGTATTAATTTCATAATTTTTTAAGTTGCTAGTTCGATATATTTAATATTGGTCAAATCGAATATTGATAGGAATATTTGAACTTGTAGATCATCATTAACTTCCGTAGAAAATGATCTTTTTAGAGTGTTATCTATATATACAGACATAAATCCATCTAAAAATCTGAATTCAAAAGTAGTGTTTGGAGCTAATTCCCAAAATGTTTCATAGGGATGCCTGAAATCCAAATAACCTATTGAATCTCCGTACGGAATTAAGCGGGAATGACTGCCAGAGTACTCATAACGCCACCGAAATAATTCTGTATTATTGGAAACAGTTTGTAAGGATACTAAATCTTTATAACCTGCTGCATTTGGATCTCCTAAAGATGATTTTTCTATACTGAATCTAAATGAAAAATCCTTTGTATAATCAAATATTTTATTCCAATATGCACTTTGATTTATTCCATATTCCCCTATTTTAACAGCGCCGGACTGAAAAACTAATTTAGGAGTTGCATTATTCCAATCTTCTGGAGATTCAGGAGAAAAAACATCTCCTAACACAAGCAAAAGTGCATTCGTGTACGTAACGGATATTCCATTATTCAGAATTACATTAAAATATCCTTCATTTGAAGAAGTGGTTACATTTACCAGAACTTCATTATCGTTCACAAATGTTATATAATTAATTGTTTGATCTTCAATTTCTACCGTCATAGTAGGAGTGAAAAAACTTCCTATAAGCCTAATATTCCCTGTTACGTTGGGTAAATGACTATTAGGAATTAATTGTCTTAAAATTGGAGCAAAATTATTTGTTAGCCCTATTATTTGCCCTGCTCTTACTCTTGTTAGTGCCATATTAGTAAACTGCTATAAGTTTATCGCCCTGGTGAGGAGCTTCAATAAATTCAATTATTTGCGTTGTGCTTTCAGTGTAATCATCACCTAAAGTCTGCGCAATCCCGTTCAAAAAGATCAATACTTTTCCTGCTGGGAATTCAGCTGAAGTTTGGAAAACTTTATTTGTACCATCAATAGCTCCGGTAAGTCCGAAGTCTATATTTCCCATTCCACTACCACCGGTTCCAGGGTCGGAAGACTTCTCTTCCCAATTAATCCCACCTTCCCCATCTGTCACCGGGATCTTATTTGCTTCAGCAGGTATGTTTTCAAAACCAGCACCGGGTTCTCCTTTTATACTTAAAAGAAAATCAGCTTCGGTTCCCTGGTTTCCTGCATCTAACCAGATTTGATACGTACTTTTTCCAGGATCTCCCGGATCCCCTTCAAGGCTGGCCAGAAAATCAGCTTCGGTTCCCTGGTTTCCTTCATCTAACCAAGTTTGATAGACACTTTTCCCATCGGGTCCTGTGATACTTAAAAAGAAGTCTGCTTCTGTTCCCTGGTTCCCGGCATCTAGCCATACCTGGTATGCGCTTTTTCCGGGAATACCTCCAAGGCTTTCTATCCATTCGGCTTCTGTACCTTCAAAGCCATTATCCACAGCACTCTGATAGGCAGATTTCCCTTTAAGGCTTTCTAGCCATTCCTGCTCGCTTCCTTCAAAACCAAAAGCTAAGGCTACCTGATAAGCGTCAAGTCCGTTATTCCCGTCTTTACCAAAATCGTTGTACTTATTATTGTACCAAAGGGAGATAAGCTTCGCATCTTTAATAATATAAAAAATGCCCTCCTGGCCATCCCCGGCCTGGTCCCTTGCTATTTTGGTATCAAAAAATTGTACTGGTGGTTCAACCTGGCTTGCTACCCATTCACCATCGGTAAAAGTTGCTACAAAAGGTGTGTTTCCGTTATCGGGTACTATAATTGCCCAACCATCTTCTTCTGCATTGGGATGCGCAGCAGCGAGATTAGGCAGGCTGGTATGGAACTGATAGAATTTCTCTGGTTGCACCTGGTTATCTACCCAATCGGCAAACCACTCAAAAAGACTGGCCGCTTCCTGAAAATCTTCAGCGGAGGCTTCTGTATTCCTATCTAATGAAGGATTTACATTCTGCTTATTTTTAAAACCATTACTTGGTCTTGGTGCCTGTGCCATATTTAGAAACTTAGAATCGAGTTAGTGTTCACTGCGGTAGATTGGGTTTGGGCTTTTTCCTTTTCGGCAAAATCCACAAAAACTGCAGGATATTCTCTTAAGTAATCAAGAAGCTCTTTCAGCTGCTCGTTTCCTTCTACCGTTTTAGCAGATTTAAGTCGCTCGAGTTCCAGGAGATCTGCTTTGGTTTTTTTCTGTCCGGGAATTTCATCGTAAGAGGTAAAGAGCCCGCCGGCATTTAATTCAAAAATTCCTTCGCTGGCCACTTCTGCAACGCAAAACGGAACCTGCGCAGCCCGGCAAAGTTCCAGGGCTTCTTTTGCTTCCGGAGATCCGGCTTCTTTGATTTGTAAAAGCGTCTCAGCTCCCAACAAACCTTTGAAGTACTTAGTTTCCACTTTAAGTAGGTGCGGGCGTAAGGCGAGGAAGGTGAGACGGCTTTTGTTGATATTAAAATATTGTTGAAAGTGTTTGGTCTGTATTGTAAACAGTTCCTTGAAAACAGTATACTTATCTGAAGCTGTCCATTTCTGGAAGCTTTCGGGTTCAGATTCCATTAGCTCGAGGGCCTCGTCTATGGCCTCGGTACCAGATTTAAGAAGTTCTACCCGCAGATCCTTAATTTGCCACCATTCGGCCGGCTTGGCATCTTGAGCAGTAGAAATAAGAAACCCGGACTGGGAGATTGAAATAATCCCAACCTTGGTGTAAGAAAGTAATGCCAGGTGTGAGGAGGCTTCCTGAAGCAACTCAAAAACTTCTTTTTGAATTCCTTCTTCCGGAGGCGTTTCACCCCATTCTTTATATAGCTCCCGCCCAATAACAGACTGGATGTGTTTGCGCTCCTGTTTTTTGATATATGGAGACACAGCTTCGAATTCAAAATTAAATTGAACGGTTACAAACTGCTTAAAGGTTTCTATGGTTTGAACTAAAGTCTTCATTTCTTCCTACGTTTTAAGATAAACTGCACCAAAAGATGTAAGGACCAGACCACAATTTCCATAATAAAAATTGCGATTATTGAGATGATTATTGAGGGGAAATAGCCCAACCATAATGCTGTTAATAGGTAAGCTAGAAGTACTGTAATAATGAAATGTTTCAGTTTTTTCATCTTAAAATTCGTTTTGGGTTCCGGTTGGGTTTTTATCGAGTGTAGTGAGATTTGTTACTGCAAAATCGCCCTCCAGGTTCTCATCCCAACCGTTATAATCGCGTAATATTCTCCAGGGCTCAAGTGTGGTTTCCCGCTTGGTTTTGAATAGGGCATTTAAGATGGAGAAAGCTTCACGCTTATTGCTGCCACCGCTATCGCCTAATTTGTTACCTGGTATTCCGGCGCCCATCAAATTGGGATCGGTTCCAATAGCACTCATAATCTCCTGGTTCCCGGCAGAGGCATCGAGAATGCCAGCGCCTTCACCATTGTTTTTTGTACCGATTTCTTCAATAGTGATCCCGTCTTCCCAATCACCAGTATTCCGGTCTTTAAATCTTGTAACCTGGATTGATTTACCGGCATTTTTATTTCCTGAAAGGTGTTCATCAATCGCTTCAGTAAGCTGCGTTCTAATTTCTTTCTTCTTTTCCGGAGTGAATTTTTTCCAGTCCTCTTCGTAGGTGCGCAGAAAGTATTCTTCACTAACTTTAACCAGGTACTTGATATTTAACTGGTTCTTGGAATAGGCTTTCTTGTAATCTGGAATAGCATTTACCACGTCCATCCAGCCGTTCCTATACACCGAGTGGTGATCAGGTTCGGGGTAATAAGTTTCGTCGATGAGCGGGTAAAAAATCGGCATCGTAAACTTATGCATCTTCTTTGCCTTACAGTATTCCTTGATTTGTTCTGCCCCGAAATAACTATCTACAACCGGTATTTTTTGAACAAATTCACTATCTACAGATGTACCACTTTGCCAATTGTGGCAGAAGTAGGCATTCTCGATTAACCCGGATTTTGGATTAATACGCTCATAGCGCATTTTTGCGGTTTGCATTCGCTTAATGGAAACCACCTTGTTATAGTCATTAGAAAGGATAAACTCAGGGAAAGCCAGGTTAAAGGTTTCCAGATCTGCAATGATCTCAGTAAAAAACCTATCAATTTTACACTTTCTGTGGAATGCGTTGATATCTGTAAGGCTCTTAATCGGGATAATTTTACGGTCTCGCTTTCCATCCTTTGAAGTGTCTTCACGGAAAATTTGAAATCCCTGGCCATAATGGGCGGCTTTTAGGAATCGGTAACTGGATCCACCGGCGCCATTCTTTTTTAAAGTGGACATAAAGTTTTGCGGGTACCGATTATCCTCTCCCCAAGGGGCTATTTTAGAGCTTCCGGTTTCTTCCGGATTAATAGTGCTGTGCTTTTCTTTCGAGTCGGAAAATGTAACGGCCGAAACCTTACCCATACCGACTGAAAAATGATCGTTATAATATACTGAGCTCATTAATAGATTACTGTTTTACCGTTGAAGGTGATGATGTATTTGATTTGGATCTTTTTTATATCTCCATTCTCCAGGCGAATATTCCGGGTCTTATTATCGAAGTGCTGCGGGTTCTTTTTTTCTTTTTGGACTTTGGAAGGTTTAAAATTCTGCAGGGCATAAATGCTGTTAGGATCCAGGCCTTTTTCGTGCATTACCAGTTTTGCCTGTTTATACTCATCTAACCTTCCGCCGGTCTTAGAATTCTTATTAAGCGTACGAACAGAAATATCAAATTTAACTGCGCGACCCTCTGAGTTGGGTGTGCGCATGATCTCCAGCACTTCATTTAAATAGATGGTTTCTTCTGCCATAGTCCAAAATTGACAAAGCAGCGGTCGGGAAAAAAGGACAGGCCCTGTGCTGTCCTTTTTTAGCGGCAGGCGATGCGTGAATTTTACCTTAAAACACGCAGATTTTGGCAAATAACGAATTGAAACTAAGCTCCAGTGACACTCATTTTGAGAACGTTCTGGCATATTATCTAGACACCGATACACCGGAAGAAGTCAAGCAAAAGCAGCTCTCTAAAACAGACCAGGATTTAAAGAAAAGGTGGGAAACGGCATTTACTGCATTGCTGGAATTCCGATCGCCTGAAGATGCGGTAAAGCGGTTAATGAATCTCTTTGGAGTGAGCAAAGCAACGGCTTACCGGGATGTACAACGCTGCGAGATGTTGTTTGGTTCGTTTAAAAGATTCGATAAGGAAGCCTGGAGATACATTTCTATAGAGCGTAAACACAAACTTTATCAATTAGCTCTTAAGGATAAGAATATAGAGCTAGCCTATAAAATTGATAAGGAAATAGATAAACTGCTGGGGCTTGATCAAGAGGACTCGCCAATTGATTTAGAGAAAATAGCTTCTCAAGATTACGATATAATTATCTCCAAGAAACAGGAACGCCTGGTTCAGAAAATTCTTGGTACCGGTGGCGCTGTTAATATGAATGTGAGTGATGCCGTAGACATCGATTTCGAGGAAATTAAAAATACCAAGGAAGATGGCGAAGCGTAGAGGAGTAAGAGGAAAGATCACGTTAAACTTTGCCCAGATTGTGGCTATTCTGGCCAAGCAGAAAATTAAGTTCCTGGAGTGGGGCAGGGGAACCGGAAAGAGTACCATTCTCGCATATTTTATGTTGATGATGGTTAAAAACCTGCCTAGGGCCACATTTATCCTGGTAGGAAATACCTATGCCCAGGTACTCTCTAATACGCTGAAATCTACTAAAGCAGCACTTGAGTTCTTCGGGATCTATGAAGATATCGATTATGTGGTTGGATCCAGTGCCGGAAAAAGAATGGGTTTTAAAATGCCCTATGAAAAGCCCAACCATTGGAAGAACATCATTCACTTTTCAAACGGCACAGTCTTTCAATTGGTAGGACTCGACAATCCTAATAGTTCTAATGGTGGGCGAGGTATTAACTCCTCGGGAATTCTTGCCGATGAAGCGGCGCTCTTAGATAACCAGAAACTTTCCATTAACGTAAAGAACACCAACCGATCATCAAAAGAGAGTATTTACGGGAATAACAAATGGGCTCTCTCAGAAACTTACGTAAGCTCCACGCCATTAACAAAGAAAGGGAAATGGTTTATAGAAGGAGAAGAGCTGGCCAGGAAGAAGCCAGATGATTATTTCTTTCATTCGGCAACGGCACATTGGAACCTTGATAATGTGCGATCGGATTACTTTGAATATATGAAGGACTCGTATTCGAGCGACCTGGTATATAATGCCGAGATGCTGAATATTAGGCCAAGGGAGATTGCAGACGGTTTCTACCCACAGCTAACTGAGGACCATTATTACACCAATAAAGATAATGATTACCTGGAGGGGATCCCGCTTAGTGATCTTGATGGAAATCCTATCTCGAGCCAGGATAAATATTTTAATAGTAAGCAGGATGCTGATGTTATTAAGAGTGACCCATTAATTGTTTCTGTCGATTGGGGAGCCAATATCAATGCGATGACTGTACACCAACAACAGAATGATACCTGGTATGTACTCAAGGAGTTTTATGTGAAATCACCGAAGATCCTTGACCACTTATTTATAGAGGAATTCCTGCCTTACTATTCCAACCATAAAAATAAAACGGTATACTTCTATTATGATAGGACGGGTAACAACCGGACAGCTAACTCAAAGATGACCTTTGCGGACCAGGCTAAAAAAATTATGGAAGATCACGGCTGGACAGTGCATAATATGACCACCGGATTGAACCCGAGTTATATCGATAAGTTCAGGCTGTTGAATGTGATGCTGAAGGATGATGGCCGAAAGAACTTACCGAAGATTAGAATTAACCAAACCAATTGCCCTAACCTGATTGTCTCACTTGAGCACGCAGAGGCATACGATCGTGGCCGAGGATTAGAGAAGGATAAACGACCTGAGCAACGGAAGGGAGTAGAGCAGGAGCACGCCACTCACTTATCTGATACTTTTGACTACCCTATCTTTGAGAAGTTCTGGGATAAATTGATTGGAAATAACGTGGGCAAGGACGATATGCCGATCACCACGTTTTAACAGGGGGTCGATTCATATTTCCGTACTAAATTTAAATGGCACAAGTCATATCAGTATAGGTCACGGCGTGTTCAATGGGCGAAAAAATGATAAAATAAAAACCTTTTTGAAGGCTTAAAAAACTGGTTTACTTTCAGTTAAGTTTTGAAAAATGAGAATGATGCAAATTAAATGATAAATATAAAATCTCACCACAATTATGTCAGTACCAAAAACAGACTGGGACCAGGAAATAAAATATTTTTTGGAAACTTATTTTGAAGTCGTAGAGAGCCCACTGGACGCAGATGAAGAAACTGAAAAGCACAGCATTTCCAGCATAACCGGAAAGGTTATGAAGGTGCTACCTTCGCAGTATATTTACGAGGACGATGTTTATAATGTACTTCTCGATCTTGGTTTTAAAATGTTCTCCTATGAAGTGCCTCCGGTAATCGATGAAGAAACGGGAAAAGAACTCAGGCCGGCCTATACAGATTATGCTTACTTTCTAAAAAGAAAAACAGCCGCACTTTAAGCGGCTGTTTTTAATTCAAAAATTTCTGAGGATTATCTTTTAAATCCGATAAATTTTCCTTCTTCATTATATCCTCTTCGACTTAATTCCTGTATTGCTAAATCCCTGGCATCATATTTTTTCAAGGCAATTAGTTTTAGAAGGATAGTTGCGCTGGTATTAAAAATTCTATCTATTGTAAAATCTTCATCCATTTCCTCAATGGCGTCGGATTGATACCAGCCTCGTGTTCCGTCTAAAAATTCTATTTGAAGATCTTCATCTTTTGTTTCAACTAAAAATCCAACCTTGCCTCTCTTATTATAAGGGTCATTTGTAAGGGTTTTGGGTACATAAAAAAGTTTCATTTTGTAAAAAATTTAAGCGTTAGTTATTATTTAATCAGTGTATTTAAATCCGGTCTTTTCAAAAAGTTCTGTTTTTAAATTTTCCATAATTTCAGGATCCGAACTTCCGTGCTCTAAAGCTTCAATAAGGTGGTAGTGTTCGCTTTCTAAAATTTCAATAAAAGACATATTCATTGTTTTTCGTTTGATCTAAAGTAACACACACCTTCCTTGATTACCAGTTAATTAAGCTAAATTAAAGCTAAAGAACTAAGATAAATAAGCCTCTAAATCACTGGTTTCAAGCTTCTCACCATTCTTCCAAACTTCAAAGTCCAGATCATTATCCTGCATATAAATAACCCAGCGTTTCACTTCTACATCAGAGTATTTTGGATCCAGTTCAATTCCTCTGCAGGCACGCCACAATTTCTCACAACTAATCAAAGTACTGCCCGATCCCAGGAAAGCATCAAAAACTATTTGCCGTTGCCTGGAGCTGTTACCAATTAAATAACTAATAAGTTTTAAAGGTTTCATTGTAGGATGCTCTGCACTTTTTGAAGGCCGGTCAAACTCCATTACAGTGCGCTGCTTTCTATCGCTATGCCAGGGATGCGCAGCACCGGTTTTCCAACCGTAAAGACATGGTTCGTGTAACCAGTGGTAATCCTGCCGGCTCATTACAATAGAATTCTTTTTCCAAATAAGGCATTGAGAGAATTTGAACCCGGCATCAACCAGTGCGCTCCTAAAATTCACACCTTCAGTATCGGCGTGGAACACATAAATGGGCGCTCCTTCTTTTGAATTCTCAAAAGTTTGCTGATAAAACTGCAACAGGAAATCGTAAAAAGACTTCGTTTCCATCTTATCGTTGGCAATTTTATCGCGCTTCTGTTTATTCCCGCCCTGGTAATCTACATTATAAGGAGGATCTGTTACTGTAAGATCAATTTGCTCGCCGCTAAGCAGCTTTTTATAAACTTCCGGCGCTCTGCTATCTCCGCAAATAATTCTGTGTGTAAGCTCTTTCTTTAAGCTTTTGAGTTCATAAATATCTCCTTCTACTGTAACTGGATCCGCGGGAGGATCTGGCTCGAAATCTTTTTCTTCTTCATCTTGAAATTCCTCCGGAACAAGATCATCTGGAACATCAATTTCACCGATGTATAAACCGAGCGCCTCGAGATCTATATCATCAAAATGTTCTTCCAATGCATCGGCATCCCAAAAACCTGCAGGAACGTTAGAAGTGATGTTGTATTCTTTGAATTCCTCCTCGGTGAGTTCCCGATTAGGAACTCTTACATCAATAGTTTCATTTCCTCGATCTAACTGAATTAAAACCTTTACACGTTGATGGCCGGCAATAATTTTATTGTCGGTGTTAATGGCTGGAACTTCGGCCAGGTTAAATTTCTCCAGGCTTTTTACAAGTCTTTGCTTTTTTTCTTCGGTAAGGATCCTGGGGTTGTACTCAAAGGGTACCAGGTCTTTTACTTTTCTTTTTTCATTGTGCCATTCTAATGGCGCGAGTAATTCTGAATTACTTAACTTTGTCATATCTCATCACATTTTTGATTATTTATGCCCAACTGATAGTTGAAGGCCTTATGGTCCTCCAGTTCCCAGTTGGGTTAATTGTAAAATGTGGTGAGATACTTTTGCAGCTGGGGGACTCTATAACAGCTCTTCAATCTTTTTTAAATCAAGCTGATGCCGGTGAACGGCTTTTTTTGTGCGGTTTATTTGCTGATTGATCTTTAAGCGCTCCTCTTTCCGGGTTTCTTTATCCAGGTTATTTTCCCAGGAATCTATTCGCTTATTTTTTTTATTGATATAGTTAACCAGGTTAACTTTTTTCAAATAGAGCTGCTGCCCGGTAAGGGAACTGAAGTCTTCTTCTGTTTTGGTAGGGAGTAAGCTTTTATGAATTTTCCAGTGATCAATCTCTTTCCAGATCATTTCTTTTTCTTGATCCAGCAACTCAATTTTAAGAATTAACTCCAGGGCTTTAATTTCTTTCTCTGGAGGAACCGCGTTTAATTCGAACTTTAAATCGCACATCTCAAACCAGACTTCTCGAATTCTTTTAAACCTGGGGCGAAGCTCCGCCGGAAGATCTCCGTACTTTACTTTTTGAAAATAGCTCTGACTGCTTTTTTGGATTAAAGTTTCTTTATCCGGATGCGCTGCCGTTTTTACTGCGGGAGCTTTCTTAATAGGTTCAGGTTTTTTCGCAACTGGTGCTGCAGGTTTCCTGGACTTGCTTAATTGCCGAAGCTCCTTAATGAGCACTGCGAGGTTTCGAGGATTTTTTCCACGTTGCAATGTTGCCAGGGTTCTGGTTTTTACTGCAGAAGATTCGGCATATAATTTTACACCGGTCTCATAATCTTTGTGCTTATCCTGGAGCCATTCTTTAATTTCCATATTTCAAAAGTCCGAATGGCACAAGTCAAAATAAAGGACATAAAAAAACCGCCTGGAATTGCACAGGCGGTTTTTGCTAACTAACTAAAATTAAATTAAGAATACTTAGGAAAAGCCTTTCAATTTTGTCTCCAGCACTCGTTCCACTGTCTTGGTATCGCTTAAAGAAGCTAAGCGTTCAGCTTCTTCAGGAGATCTGGAGTTCAATATCATTTTTGCCACCTCTTTATAATTAAGGTTTTGATTTTTTAAATAGCTTTCTGCCTCCGGTCCTAATTGAATCCAGGGAAAGACCCGGCGCGAAAGTTTATAAATGGCAAAAGCTTTGTCATCACTTACTTTCTTTTGCGCGTCAACAAACCCAATATTGGGAATATGGAAACGGCCGGGTGCTATTTTAAATGCTTCACTCATTATGGTGCAGGTTCTGGTACCGGTGCAGGGAATTCCTGAATGGTCCCTGCATATACTGGAGCAATAGAACCAGAACTATCAGTGATCTTAATTGTCACGCCTACAGAATCACCAGGTTTTTGCCCCCCGGTTGGAGTTACTTCGCTCATATAAGCTGGAGACAACTCACTACCAATTTGCTTAACAAGATCTGTTCTCTCTCTAACCAATACAATTCCTGGAACATTTAAATACTTACGTATCCAACCTCCAGTTCTTGCGCCTGTATTTGGCAATGTACCACCAAAGTTATTGGCAATACTTAAACCACCTTTTTCACCTGCTTGGGCGCCATCTACCAAACCTGTATCAGGTTTTATGTATAGTTTGTGAAAGCCTCGGCCTTCCTTGAACGTATGTGCTTCAGCAATAGTTCCAAGGGCTGTTAAACTTGCTGCTTCACTCTTCTTTGGAACTTTGGCAATAGAAGCAAAGTCAGAAAGCGCAGCAAAATAAACCCCTACTTCACTTACACCAGGTGCAATTTCATCATTAGGGCAATAATCTAAATTTTCCAATGGAATTGGATCTTCGCAATTTTCAGCCATCTTATTCGTGTATTTGGGTTAAGAAGGAGCTGTTCCCATATACCAGTTCAGAAATTATTTCCTCGGTTTCAAGGATTTCTTTCTGGCTCATAGGGTGCCCATCTATATTCAGTGTTTTAGGAGCTTTCTCTTTAAAAGCCCACTTTCGGCCACGTTCATCTTCATAATGATCGCTTACCTTTTCTTCTTCAGAAGAATTCTCTTCATCTGATGCTCCGGATTTTTCCGGATCCTCTTCAGAAGTTTCCGGTTTCTGCTCAGAAGTTTCCGGTTTCTGCTCAGAAGTTTCCGGTTTCTGCTCAGAAGTTTCCGGTTTCTGCTCAGAAGTTTCCGGTTTCT
>VMHT01103198.1_pt1 | contig 30235 bp, 25 predicted proteins | sample 4693611 | NCBI WGS metagenome assembly VMHT01 (sample SAMN12280063, study PRJNA550983) | marine metagenome | isolation source: seawater sampled from same location over 5 years 0.02-0.2 micron viral filtrate | place: USA: collected off the coast of southern California halfway between the port... ... | reverse complement strand
CAAGGCAAGGGTGAAACGGCGAGGTAAGAGCTCACCGGTTTTTTGGTAACAAAAAACGCATGGCAAACCCCACTGGGAGCAAGGTTAAATAGAGAGGACATTGTGTGAAAACACTAAAAACCGTCTTTAGTTAGTCTTCTGGGTTAACCGCTTGAGCTTAAATGTGAATTTAAGCCTAGAGAAATGACATCTTTAATGACAGAACCCGGCTTATAGATTATCTAGCATAAAATTTTCATCAATAATGTTCTAGTTTTGTACTTTAGATTAAATACATTCTTATTGACTAATTTCTTAAAACCCATACAATCCCAAATAATCCCACATTGGTGGGTTTATGAGAAATAAAAAGGAAAATAAGCGTTTGAAAAAATATGTTTTTATCAAGTTACGAAAACAAAATAGACAAGAAGGGAAGGGTTTCTGTGCCAGCTACATTTAGGTCTCATTTAAATTCAATGGGTTACAACGGATTTATAAGCTACCCTTCTTTTAATCATTCGGCGTTAGAAGCTTGTTCTCAAGATAGAATTGAAAAACTCTCAAATACAATTGACTCTTTAAATCCGTTTGAGGAAAAAAGAGATTTTTTTGCAACCTCCATTTTATCTGAGAGTGAAAATTTACAGTTTGATACAGAGGGACGAGTTTCTTTATCTGATAAGCTACTAAAACACGCAATGATTAAAACTAGCATCTTATTTGTTGGACTTGGAAAAACTTTTCAAATTTGGGAACCAAAAAACTTTGAGAAATTTAAAATTGTGGCTAGAAAAAAAGCTTATCAAAATAGATCTAACTTAAAATGGGAAAACAAACAGAAGGGGGAGCTGTCATGAGTATAAATATTGGAGGAGGAGAATTAAAAGAGTTAAAACCTAGAATTCTAGTTTTAGGTGTTGGTGGTGCTGGAGGTAATGCAATTAATGCGATGATAGAAGCCGGTATGGAAGGTGTAGAGTTCGTTGCGGTCAACACAGATGCCCAAGATTTAAAAATGAGCAAGGCTCATGCAAAAATACAAATTGGAATGAATTTAACAAAAGGATTAGGAGCAGGAGCTAAACACGACATCGGTCAAGCTGCCGCCGACGAGTCTTTGAATGAAATCATAAATTATATGCAAGGTGCAAATATGGTTTTTATTACTTCTGGAATGGGCGGGGGAACTGGTACGGGTGCATCACATGTAATTGCTAAAGCTGCTAGAGAATTAAATCTTTTAACAGTTGGTGTTACCACGCTTCCCTTCTCTTACGAAGGACCTAAAAGAATGAGAAGAGCAGTCGAAGGTTTAGAAGAATTTAAAAAACATCTAGACACAGTCATAGTTGTTCCAAACCAGAACCTTTTTAAAATTGCAAGTGAAACAACCACTTTTGAGGAGTCTTTTAATTTATCAAATAATGTTTTAAAGCATGGAGTACAAAGCGTCACAGATTTAATGGTTAGACCTGGTATGATTAACTTAGACTTTGCAGATGTGGAAACTGTAATGAGTTCAATGGGCAAAGCTATGATGGGAACCGGTGAAGCCGAAGGCGAAAATCGAGCTATGGCCGCAACAAACATGGCTTTAAACAATCCATTAATTGATGAATATTCTCTTCAGGGAGCAAAAGGTCTACTTATAAATATAACGGGTGGTAAAGATTTAACTTTGTTTGAGGTTGATCAAGCTGTTAATAAAATAAGAGCTGAAGTTGATCCCGAAGCTGAGCTAATATTTGGAGCAATTAAAGATGAAAATATGAATGGAAAAATTAGAGTATCAATTGTTGCAACAGCACTAGATGGACATAAATCTGAAAATAAAACTGTGTTAAATATGGTATCACGAATACAAAATAGAAATACTGGTTACTCAGATAGTCTATTTTCACATAATACCAGAGTAGACAACAACACATTAAGCTCGATCGAAGGCGCAACGGCACTGAAACTTGATGAGAGTTATGAAATCAACGAAGAACAGAATGCTTCAATTGATTTTAAAAATTCTCTAGATGCTCAAAACATTGAAAATACTTCTACTGATGAAAATACTTTAAATGATATTCCTTCAGGCGTATCTTTAGAAAGCGCAGCATATATAGAAAGTAATACCAACAATGTTGATGAAAATATTGATAACACTCAGATATCATCAAATGAAATTATTGAAGAATATACCCCAAAGCTCTTTTCTGAGGAACAAAACTACAAAAAAGAATCAGGAGAAGAAATCAGTGAGTTAGCTGAGAGGGAGTCAGACGAATTATTTGATCAGGATATAAATGAGGAAGAGGACTTTGAAATTCCAGCATTTTTAAGAAAACAAAAATTTTAATGATTAAAAAAAAAATTAATGAACAATCACTCTTCATCACTGGAACTTTCCCATTTTCCAGTTATGTTGAATGAGGTTATAAAAATTTCCTCACCTTCTAAGGGAGGTTTGTACATTGATTGTACTTTTGGAGGAGGAGGCTATTCCAATAAAATACTAAAATTCTCTAATACTATTGTAAAAGGAATAGATAGAGATAATAAAGCAAAAATATTAGGCGACAAGTTAGAAAAAAAATTTCCTAAAAGATTTAAATTTTTTCAAACTACTTTTAGTAAATTGGAAAATGTTACCGAAGATCTTGTTGATGTAATAATATTTGACCTTGGCTTATCATCCATTCAATTAAATGATCTTCAAAGAGGGTTTTCATTCAAATCAAATGAAAAATTGGATATGTCTATGGGACTAAGTGATTTATCTGCTCAAGATGTTATTAATAATTTAAGTGAATTAGAATTAAAGTTAATTATTAAAATTTTTGGAGATGAGAAAGAGGCAAGTAGGATTGCGAAAAATATTGTAAAATCTAGAAATATAAAAAAAATTGTCAAAGTGCAAGACTTGGTTGAAATTATTATAAAAAGTAAAAGAAAAAATTTTTCAAGCAAAATCAATCCTTGTACAAAAACTTTTCAAGCCTTAAGAATTTTTGTTAATAAAGAAATTACCGAACTTATAGATGGAATCATCAGCGCAACCAAGATTTTAAAACCTGGTGGAAAAATATTAATTGTTAGCTTCCATTCAATTGAAGATAAAATTGTTAAATATTTTTTTAGCAATTTTTCAAAGAATAAATCAAAACCATCAAGATATTTGCCAGAAGAAAATGAAACTTTAACAGCTCTTTTTGATGAGTATAAAAATCAAGTTTTAAAACCTACAAAAAAAGAAATTGATCAAAACTACAGATCAAGATCTGCAAAACTTAGATATGCAGTAAGATCAAAAAATAAGTTTTCTTATCCTCGCGAATTAACTAAAAAATTTAAAAGATATTTAGATTTAGAGGCTATCAATGTTTAGATCAAAAATCATTATATCAATATTTATCTTTTTAATTTTTTTAATTATTACTTCAATAATAAAAAACAAAACTAGAATAGTTGAAAAAAAAATATACTATTTAACACTTAAAATTTCTTCACAAAAAAAAGATATTAACGAGTCTCAATTAGATTTTTATTTCTTATCATCTCCAGCCAAAATAGAAAAAAAAATAAAAAAAATAGGACAGTATAATTATTCACCAATTAAAAACTCAAAGATATTTTTAAGTGTATCGGATTTCACAGACATACAAAAGAAACTATCAAAATTTAAAAACAAAGATGACAAAAAGACAAAAAAAAATTAAAAATATAAACCAAACTAGTTTTTATTTTGATGATTATTTAGAAACTAATAAAAAAAATAAATTTTCAAAAAAAATAGACAAATTTCAAGATAGGATTTATCTTCTTTTCTTTTTTTTTCTATCTTTAATTTTAATTTTTTGCATTAAAATTACTCATCTGTCTTTAGAAAAATCACCTACCTATAATCTAAAATCTGAGATATCAAAATTTAATTTAATAAGAAGAGACATAGTCGATAGAAACGGTGTTTTAATTTCTCGAAATATAAATTCTCATCATGTTGCGGTAATTCCAAAATTAGTCAAAAATAAAAAAAATTTTCTTATTAAATTAAGAATAAATTTTCCGGAACTTCCGATTAATAAAATTGCAGAAAACCTAAATAAAGGAAAGTTTTTTTATTTAAAAAAAAGAATTGATCAATTTGAAAGAGCTAAATTTTTTGCTTTAGGAGAAAAAGGAATAAGTTTTGAAACATTTCAAGCAAGAATGTATACGCATGGAAATTTATTTAATCATGATGTGGTTGGCCAAGTGGATTATGATAATTATGGTATTTCAGGAATTGAAAAATATTTTGATAAAGAACTTAAAAATAAAAAACTTTTGCATAAACCACTAAGCTTAACTTTAGATACCAATATACAATATATAATTAGTAAGGAACTGAATGAAGCAATAACAACCTTTAGTGCTACAGGTGGGGGAGCTTTATTGATGAATGTAAATAATGGGGATATATTATCATTAGTTTCATTACCAAACTTTAACATTAATACAAGATTAGCAATTAAAGACAAGAAATATACCAATAAAATTACTAAAGGCGTTTATGAGCTTGGTTCTATTTTTAAAACTTTTACAATAGCCTTGGCATTAGAAAATGATTTAGTAAAACCTCAAACAATTATTGAAAATATACCAAGAAGTCTAAAATGCTCGGTTCACAAAATTTCTGATATGAAAGAACATCCAAAAAATTTATCTGTAGAAGAAATTTTAATTAGATCCTCAAATGTAGGGTCAGTTATTTTAGCTCAAAAGATAGGAAAACAAAAATTTAAAGAATTTATTAAAAATACAAATTTAATAAAAAGTCCGGAACTAGAGATAGAAGAAGTTGGCGTTCCACACAAAATAAAATGGGATGAATGTAAATTGGAAACAGTATCATTTGGTCATGGCAGAACAACAACACCTATACAAGCTGCTTCTGTTTACGCAACCATATCTAATGGAGGAAAATTAATAAAACCAAGTTTTATTAAATACAGAAAAAACAAAAATCCTAAAATACTTGTATCACCTGAAACAAGTAAAACAGTTAACAATATTTTAAGAAAAGTTGTCAGCAGCAAGGAAGGCACAGCGCATCTTGCTGATGAAGATGGTTACTATGTTGGAGGAAAAACTGGAACGGCGGAAAGCTATGGTAACAAAAAAGATAGGATAAATACTTTTATATCCGTATTTCCAACGAATAAGCCAAGATATACATTACTTGTAATGTTAGAAAATCCTCAAATAAACAAAGATTTAATTTATGACTATAGGGGGAGAAAAGCTAAAGCAGCATATAATACATCTGGTTGGAATTCTGTTTATACAGCAGGCAAAATAATAAAGAAAATTGGACCAATTTTAGCCATAAATAATAACGAATTTACCAATCAATATGTTGTTGAAAAATTTAATTAATAATCTTCCTAAAGATAAAAAAAAAGTTTTCATCGAAGGTTTAGCGACCAATAGTAAAGAAGTTAATAAAGGATACATTTTTTTTGCTATTAAAGGAAATAGTAAAAATGGAGAAAGATTTATTAAAAAAGCGGTTGTCCGCGGGGCTTCAGTAATTGTATGTTCTAAAAACTGTAAGTACAAAAATAAAAATGTCCTTATTGTAAAAAGCACAAATATTAGACGTTTGTTAAGCGATGTTTCTGCTAAATATTATCATTTAAAGCCTAAAAATATAATTGCAGTAACAGGCACAAATGGCAAAACATCTGTGGCAGATTTGTTTTATCAAATATTAACTTTAAATAATATTCCTGTAGCATCAATAGGAACCCTTGGCGTAAAGTATAAAAATAAAATTATAAAAACGGATTTGACTTCTCCAAGTACAATTTCAATTCATAAATATCTTCAGATTATTAAAAAAAATAAAATAGATAATGTGATTATCGAAGCCTCAAGCCATGGTTTAGATCAAAGCAGAATACATAATATTAATTTTAAAGCAGCGATTTTTACAAATTTTAGCCAGGATCATTTAGATTATCATAGAACTATGAAAGCATATTTAAATGCAAAATTAATTTTATTTAAAAAAATTTTGAAAAAAAACTCAAGTGCAGTATTAGATAAAAGTATCAAAGAATTTCATGTTTTAAAAAAAATAGCAAAAGATAAAAAATTTAAAATAATTGAAATTAGTAAAATGATCGAAAAAATTAAATATTTTTCTTCGAGTAAATATAATGAATTTAAATTAAAAAATCTTGCTATGGCTATAGAAGCATCAAAATTATGCAGGTTAAAAGAAAAAAAAATTTTTAAATCTCTTAATAAAATTAAAGATGTTGATGGAAGATTAGAACTAGTAAAAAAATTTCCTAATAATATAAAGGTTTTTATTGATTATGCGCATACACCTGATGCTTTATTAAAAGTTTTACAATCTTTAAAAACTGGCAACCAAAAAAATCTTTCTCTAGTTTTTGGTTGTGGCGGCGATAGAGATAAAAAGAAAAGAACCTTAATGGCGAAAATAGCAAACAACTATTGTAAAAAAGTTTATGTTACGGATGATAACCCTAGAAACGAAAATCCGAAAAAAATAAGAAATGAAATTATAAAAGAAATAAATTCTAATAAATGCTTTAATATAGGTAGCAGAACCGAAGCCATAAAAAAAGCTATTATAAATTCAGAACCAAATGAAATAGTGCTTATTGCCGGTAAAGGACATGAAGAAAAACAAATTTATAGAAATAAAATATTATTTATTTCAGACAGAAAAATTGTAAAAAATTTAAAATTAAAAATACCAACATTAACAAAAAAACAACAAAATTATTTACAAAATAAATTTATTTTTAAAAAAATTTTAGGAAATATTAGCATAGGTAACTTTGACGGTCTCGCTTTAGACTCTCGGATGATAAAAAAGGGCAATCTATTCCTTACAATCAAAGGAAAGCATAATGATGGTAGTAGGTTTATACCCAATGCCATTAACAATGGAGCAAAATATATAATTTCTTCGAAAGTAAACAAAAGATATAAAAAAAAAACTATTAAAGTAAAAAATGAAATTTTATTTTTAAATCAATTTGCTAAATTTAAGCGAAATAGCTCTTTAGCTAAAATAATTGCTATTACTGGAAGTGCTGGAAAAACCACTTTAAAAAATTTAATTAAACAATTGTTGCAAAAATTTGAAAAAACCTATTCTTCACCAAGATCTTTTAATAATCATTTTGGCGTCCCATTAAGTTTATCAAATTTAAAGGCCGAACATAAATATGGTGTATTTGAAGTAGGGATGAGCAAAACAGGAGAAATTAAAAAACTCTCTCAATTAATCAAACCTCATATTGGTGTTATTACAAATATTGGTGAAGCACATATTGAGAATTTTCAAAACATTAATGGAATTGTTAAAGCTAAAGCAGAAATTATTGATACAATAAAAGCTAATGGAACCATTATATTAAACCATGATGACAAATTTTTTAACTATTTAAATAAAAAAGCTAAACTAAGAAAACTTAAAGTTGTTTCTTTTGGTAAGAACAACAAGTCTGATATATTTCCTTTAAGTGTAATTAAGAAAAAAAATTCAACAAAAATTGTTGTAAAAGTAAATGATAAGAAAATAAATCTAGAGATCAAATACATAAATATTTACAATTTACTATCTTCACTAGCAGTTATTGATGAATTAAATCTAAATTTGAATATTATCAAAGATATTTATAAAAACTTTTTACCAACTGAAGGAAGAGGTAAAATGCATATTATTTCAAGATATAATAAAAAGTTTAGATTTATTGATGAAAGTTACAATGCGAATCCTTCATCAGTTAAAAGTGCAATTAATAGTTTTAATGCCATCAATAAAGAGCAATTTAAAAAATATTTAATATTAGGAGATATGCTAGAATTGGGAAGTAAATCAAAAAAATATCATCAAGATTTGTCTAAAGTTATTAACAATTCTAATATAGATAAAGTATTCATTAAAGGTGAAAAAACACTCTCCACTTATAAAAATTTACATAAAAGCAAACAAGGGAACATTTTACAAAATAATGATGATATAGACTTAATACTAAACAACATTATAAATAATAAAGATTATCTTATGATTAAAGGTTCAAACGCGACTGGATTAAATATTTTAAGTAAAAAAATGATTAAAGGTCAAAATGTTATTTAATTTATTAACTTCACTAATAGACCAATACTCATTTTTAAATGTTTTTAAATATTTAACATTTCGCACTGGTTTATCCGTAGTCACATCTATCACTATTGTGTTCATAATTGGCGCACCATTGATTAAAATTTTTTCTGAAAAAATGATAACTGGACCAATACGCCAAGACGGACCTATTGATCATATTATTAAAAAATCTGGCACACCAACTATGGGTGGAGTAATTATTATAATCGGAATTATTTTTAGTACACTCTTGTGGGCAGATTTAAGTAATATTTATGTTTGGACGCTAATATTTGTTTCATTAAGTTTAGGCGCCTTAGGTTTATTAGATGATGTTCTAAAAATTAAATTTAAAAACTCAAGAGGTCTTCAATCTAGATATAAATTTTTAGGACAACTTGTAATAAGTACAATCACTCTACTTATCATAATTAAATTTTCAGATCACAAATATATCTATGATCTTTATTTTCCTTTTTTTAAAAACGTAGTTTGGCATATGGGATTATTTTTTATTCCATTTGGTTTATTCGTGATTATCGGAGCATCAAATGCTGTAAATTTGACCGATGGTTTAGATGGACTAGCTACAGTTCCAGTTATGTTGGTTGCACTTTCGTTTACATTAATTTCGTATGTAGTAGGTAACACTATTTTTTCTGAATATTTACAAATTCAATATATTCCAGATGTAGGAGAGTTATCAATATTCTGCGGTTCAATTGTAGGTTCATGTCTAGGTTTCCTTTGGTATAATGCTCCGCCGGCTAAAATCTTTATGGGTGACACGGGTTCACTTTCTTTAGGAGGTTCACTGGCAGTAATAGCTATAATTGTAAAACATGAAATTGTTCTAGCAATTATCGGTGGATTATTTGTTTTAGAAACTGCTTCAGTTATTATTCAGGTAGTTTCTTTTAAACTAACGGGTAAAAGAATTTTTAAAATGGCTCCAATACATCACCACTTTGAAAAAAAAGGATGGGCAGAATCTACAATAGTAATTCGATTTTGGATTATTGCTATCATTCTAGCATTAGTAGGATTGGCAACACTAAAAATACGGTAAGCAATGCTCTCAAACTCAAACCTGAAAGAATTGTCGTTCCTTATTTATGGTTTAGGAAAATCAGGTATTTCAGTAGTAAAATTTTTTAAAAAAAAAAATATTAAAAAATACAAAATTTGGGATGATAAACAAAAAAAATTATTCAAAAATAAAAGGACTAAAAATTTAAAAAAAACGCTAAAAAATGTAGATTATATAGTTTTAAGTCCTGGAATAAGTCTTCGTGATAAAAAAAATTTAGTAAAATTTGAAAAAAAAATTATTACTGACATTGATTTTCTTTATTTGACAAATAAAAACTTTAAAAGCATTGTGATAACCGGAACTAACGGTAAATCTACGACATGTAAACTAATAAACCATTTACTTAAGCAAAATAAATTTCAAGTTTCACTAGGAGGAAATATTGGAAAACCAGTTTTAGATTTGAATATAAAAAAAAATTCATATGCAGTAATAGAAGCATCATCATTTCAATTATCACACTCGAAATTTATTAGGCCAGATTATGCGTTATTACTTAACATTACCAATGATCATCTGGATTGGCATGGTAATATGTCTAATTATGTAAATTCAAAAATGAAAATCTTTAAGATTCAAAAAAAAAATCAATTTGCCATAGTAAATAAAAACTTTAAAAAAATTTTTAAAAAAAGAAATTTTATAAGTCAACTAATTACCCCAAAGGAAAAAAAATACAACAAAATAAGAAATAAAATTAAAAATGATTATTTAAAATCTAAAATTAATAGTGAAAATATGAGTTTTGTTTTTGCCATATCTAAATTATTAAAAATAAATATAAATCGTTTTATAGCTGCTGCGAATTCTTTTATTGGATTACAACATAGATACGAAATTTTTTTAAAAAAAAAAAATATCACTTTTATAAATGACTCTAAATCAACTTCTTTCGAGTCATCAAAAAATGCATTATTAAATGGCAAAAATATTTATTGGATTTTGGGAGGTTTGCCAAAAAAAAATGATAAGATAATTTTATCAAAAGTAAAAAAAAATATTACTAAATGCTATATAATTGGTAAAAATACAAATTTTTTTAAAAAACAAATTAAAAATAAAATTAATTTTTCTATTACAAAAAACTTAAAAAAAACATTAGTTGAAATTTGTAAAGATATAAGAGTTTCCAAAGTTTTTGATCATACAATTCTATTTAGTCCAGCCGCAGCTTCCTATGATCAGTTTAAAAATTTTGAAAAAAGAGGTGAAGAATTTAAAATATTAAGTAAACAATATGCTAGAAAATTTATTTAGATATAAATTGTTAAATTATTGGAGGAATATTGATAAAAAAATATTATTAAGTTTTTTGTTTCTCTTTTTTCTTGGTTTATTTTTTTCATTTTCTTCTACCTCATCACTAGCAGGTGAAAGATTAAACAAAGATTACTATTTTTTTTTTTCAAAACATTTGACCTTTGCAATTTTGGCTCTTTCAACCATGCTGTTCATTTCAGCTTTTGATACTTTATTGCTTAAAAAGTTAGTTACTCCAATGTTTGCTCTGTCTTTAACTTTTCTTGCTCTCGTACCTATAATCGGAGTAGAGGTTAACGGAGCCAAACGTTGGATAGATTTATTTTTTTTCAGATTACAGCCAATTGAAATTTTAAAACCTTTGTTTATTTTGATGACTGTAAAAATACTTACTTTAGAGAAATTAAAAAATTTACAATTGAGGTATTTTTTTAGTTTTTTACTATTAGGTTTAGTAATAGTTTTTTTAATAAATCAACCTGATTTTGGGCAATCAATCCTATTAATTGGTAGCTGGGTATTTATAGTTTTTGTTTCAGGCGTGAGTATTTATTATTTAATTGTTATTAGTTCAATTTTTTTACTGTCATTGTCTATTTTATTATTTTTGCTACCAGAAAAGTTTGGGTACATTATTAACCGACTTATAACCTTTGTTGATCCTAGCCAAGGTGATAAATTTCAATCATCTTCAGCTTTAGAGGCAATTAAATTAGGAGGTCTCACAGGCCAGGGAATGGGTGAAGGAATTTTAAAGGATAGAGTCCCAGAGGCACATACAGATTATGTTATCGCAATCATATCCGAAGAGTATGGCTCCATCGTATCAATTATTATAATATTAATTTTTTTGTACATTTCTTTCAGAATTATAAAAAATTGCATTAATCAAGACGATCAATTCACGAAAATTTCTCTTTGTGGCTTAGCCACGTTACTTATTTTTCAAACATTTATTCATGCTGGAGTTAATACTAATTTGCTACCAACCACAGGTATGACCTTGCCCTTTTTAAGTTATGGAGGCTCATCTTTGTTAGGTAGTTCAATTTTGGCTGGTATAATACTTAATTATACTAAAAATAGAGTTCACCTAAATGATTAAAAAGAAAAAAATTTTAATTGCAACAGGAGGTACAGGAGGTCATGTTTTTCCAGCTTATAGTTTGGCAAATTATCTTATTGAAAATAATTACACTGTAAAATTGACAGTTGATAAGAGAGGGTTTCAGTATCTAAAAGATTTTAAAAATTTAAATTTAATAAAAATACCCTCTTCTCCTTTGATAAAAAAAGGTATTCTTGATTTTTTATATTCGGGGTTGTTAATTTTATATTCTATTTGTAGATCATTTTTTTTTTTATTATTAAATAGACCATCTTTAGTAGTTGGAATGGGCGGGTATTCGTCTTTTCCTGTTTGTATAGCAGCAACAATATTAAGAATTAAGTTTGTTATCTACGAGAATAATTTAATTATAGGAAAAGCTAATAAATATTTGCTACCTTTTTCAAAAAAAATATTTGTTTCTTATAAAGACCTTGAAGGTATATCAAACAAATATATTGAAAAAGTTTTAGAAGTTGGAAATATTATAAGAGAGGAAATAATTAATTCAAAAATTGATATTAATCAAAAAAATAGATTTGATAAAATCAAGATATTAGTATTAGGAGGTAGTCAAGCAGCAAAAGTTTTTGCTGAGAAAATACCAGAAATTCTTGCAAAACTTAATAGTTCAAAAATACCAATTACAATTTATCAACAATGTCTCAAGGAACAAAATGCAGCATTATCTGAGTTTTATACAAATTCAAAAATTGATCATGAAATATTTAATTTTACAAATAAAATAATCCACTATTATAAAAAAGTAAATTTAGTAATTACTCGTTCAGGTGCATCAGTGTTAGCAGAATTAGTTAATATGAAAATACCTTTTATTTCGATACCACTTCCCTCATCAGCAGATGAACACCAGCTTAAAAATGCAATTTATTATAAAAAGAAAGGTTACGGATTTTTATTTGCCGAAAAAGATATAAATTATCAATTATACGATTCAATTAAGTCAATTTTTGAAGACAAACTCTTGCTAAAAAAGATTATATCAAATCAAAGTCAATATTCTGACAAAAACATTTTTAAAAATATAAATTCTCATATAAAAAAAATAATTAATGAAAAAAATTAATTTAGGTCAAAAAGATTTAATTCACTTCGTTGGTATCGGAGGTATTGGAATGAGTGGTTTGGCACAAATAATGAAAAATATGGGATTTAGAATTCAAGGTAGTGATCAAAATAAAAATAAAAATACGATAAGCTGCTCAAAATCAGGAATAAAAATATTTATAGGTCATTCTCAAAATAGTGTGAAAAAAGCAACTATTTTAGTTAAATCGACCGCTATAAAAAATAACAATATTGAAATTAAATATGCTAAAAAAAATAAAATTCCAATTTACTCAAGGGTCGAAGTTCTGGCTGACGTCGTATCTCTTAAAAAAAATATAATTATTACTGGTTCGCATGGGAAAACCACAACAACATCTCTAGTTGCAAAAATTTTATCTGACCAAAAATTAGATCCAACAATAATTAACGGTGGAGTTATAAATTCTTTAAAAAGTAATGCTAAGCTTGGTAGAGGTGAATGGGCAATTTTAGAAGCTGATGAGTCTGATGGTAGTTTTCTAAAATTACCAATTAATTATTCTGTTGTAACAAACATTGATTTTGAACATTTAGATTATTATAAAAATTATCAAAATTTAGAAAATTCATTTGTTGAGTTTATAAATAAAACTCCACCGACGGGTAAAGCAATAATTTGCATTGACAGTAATAATATAAAAAAAATTTTACATAAAATAAAAGTCAAAAATATTTTGACATATGGTGAAAGTAAAAAAAGTAATTATCGCGTTACAAATATAAAATATAATTTTGATTCAACAAGTTTTGATTTAAGTTTTAAAGACAGAGAAAGAAATAAAAAAAAGATTAAAAAAATTGATGTAAAATTATTAGGAAAACATAATGTATTAAATGCTGCTGCAGCATTTATAGTTTGCTTAAATTTAGGAGCAAATCAAAATATAATAAAAAAATCATTAAAAAATTTTTCAGGTGTGCAGAGAAGAATGACAAAAATTTTCTCAAGAAATAAAAATGATTTTTATGATGATTATGCTCACCACCCAACTGAAATAAGTTCAATTTTAGAAGGAGTAAATAATGTTAACACTAAAAGAAAAATTATCAGTGTTTTTGAACCCCATAGATATTCTAGAGTGTTGACTTTAAAAAATGAATTTTCAAAATGTTTTTCAAAATCAAGTTTAGTAATAATTTGCCCACTGTATGCAGCAGGTGAAAAAAAAGATATCAAATTTGATTTAATTAATTTTTCAAATCTCATTTCTAAAAATTCAAAAACTCAAGTAATTATTATAAAGAATGAAGAAGAACTAACTAAGTATTTTAAAAAAAATCTTATTAGCAACGAAATAATAATTGGAATGGGAGCTGGAATAATCTCAAAATGGATGACAAATCTAAAATTTAAATTATGAATATAAAAGAAAGCTTTAAAATAAAATTTGGTAACAATTTGAAAGAGGATGTAAATCTTGCAAGCTATAGCTGGTTTAACCTAGGAGGTAATGCTGAATTTTTTTTTAAACCTAATAATATAAATCAATTGATAGAATTTCTTATCGAGGCAAAAAAAGTTAAATTAAAAACAACAATTTTAGGTGCTGGTTCTAATACATTGTTTAGAGATAAAGGAGTTAAAGGAGCCGTTATAAAACTTGGCAGTAATTTTACTGACATAAAGATAATTGGAGATGACATTATAGAAGCAGGCGCTGCCACGCTAGACCGTAAAGTGGCAAATTTTGCTAAGGCTAATAATATAGCTAATTTGGAATTTTTATCCTGTATTCCCGGATCAATTGGTGGTGCAGTAATTATGAATAGTGGTTGTTATGAAAACGATATATCAAAAGTTTTACTATCAATTAAAATACTCAATAAAAAAAATTTAAAAGAGAGCGAAATTAAAAAGGAAGATATAAAATTTTTTTACAGAGGAACAAGTTTAGTAGAAGATATAATTATTATATCAGCTAAGTTCAAGGGATTAAAGAGTGATAGAGATAAAATAGAAAAAAAACAATCTGATTTTATAGAAAAAAAAAAATTATCTCAACCAAGTCAAATTAAGACATGCGGAAGTACTTTTAAAAACATTAACAAAGATAGAAAAGCATGGATGTTAATTAAAGAGTCGGGGTGTAATAATTATAGTGAAGGAGATGCAGCAATCTCACAAAAACATTGCAATTTTTTTATCAATAATGGAAATGCAAAATCAATCGATATTGAAAATTTAATTAATAAAGTTAAACAAACAGTTTTAGCAAAGACAGGGGTTAATCTTGAATTAGAGATTAAAATTATTGGTGAATAAAAAAAAATTTAAAAATGTTTTAGTAGTATTAGGTGGCAATTCAGGAGAAAGAGCTGTAAGCCTAGATAGTGGTAGAGCTTGTATTATGGCTTTAAAAAAGAAAAAATACAACGTTTCAACATTTGACCCCAAATTTAAAAATTTAAATTTAATAAATAAAAAAAAAATTGACGTTATTTTTAATGCTCTTCATGGTAAAAATGGAGAAGATGGAATTGCTCAAAGCTATTTTGAATATTTAAAAATCCCTTACACTCATTCAGGTATTATTAGCTCTTTCAACTCTATGAATAAACTTATTTCAAAAGAAATTTTTATAAACAATAAGATTAAAACACCAAAATATTTTTCATTTTTAAAAGAGGAATTCAATATCAAAACATTAAAGAATAAAAAAATGTCAAAAAAAATTAAATTTCCTATTGTCGTTAAGCCTGTTAATGAAGGATCAAGTTTAGGCGTTAAGGTCTGTAAAGATCAGAATATATTGATTAAAGAGACAAAGAGTCTTTTCAAAAAATATGATCAACTGATATTTGAAGAGTATATTGGTGGGCAGGAAATTCAGGTTGCTGTGATTAATGGAAAACCTATAGGAGCTATTGAATTAGTGCCAAAAAGATTTTTTTATGATTACAAGGCTAAATACACTAAGGAAGCAAAAACTAAACACATAATGCCAGCTAAATTAAATAAAACTAATTACAATAAAGTTCTACAAATTGCAAAACAAACACATTTAGTTATGAAATGCAGAGGTGTGACAAGATCAGATTTTAAATTTTTTAATAACAGCTTTAATCTTCTAGAGATAAACACGCAACCGGGCATGACAAACCTTTCTCTTGTCCCTGAGATTGCAAATTATAAAAATATTAATTTTGAAAATTTAGTTGAGAAGATCTTGTTAGATGCAAGTATCAATAGATGAAAAAACGATTAGTAATCGCATTATCATTGTTAATTTTATTTAGCACTTATAAATCCAATAAATTACCTTTAATTCAAGTATTTAATATAAAGGAAATAAAAATAGAAAATAATTTTATTATTGAGTCAGATGAAATTAAAAAAAAATTAGTTTTTCTACATACTACAAATTTAATAACTTTAGATAATTTTGAAATCCAACAAGCAATAAAAAAATTTGATTTTGTAGAGAGTTTTGAATTAAAAAAAATTTATCCAAATAAATTAAAAATAAAAATTTTTGAAAAAAAACCTGTAGCAATTTTACAAAGTCAAAAAAAAAAATTTTATATAAGTGAAGATATTGAATTAATTAATTATAAAGATTTAGAAAATTATTATAATTTACCAGTAGTTTTTGGAGATAAAAAAAGTTTTAAAGAACTCTACACAAACCTAAGAAAAATAAACTTCCCATATAATAAAATAAAAAATTTTTATTTATATGATTTAAAAAGATGGGATCTAGAATTACATAAAAGAGTAATAATAAAACTACCCCCAAATAACTATACTCAAAGTCTTGAAAATTTTATAAATTTAAGCAAAGAAAATAATTTTGATAAATATAAAATATTTGATTATAGAATTAATAATCAATTAATCTTAAAATAAATTATGAAAAACAGTTCTCCAAAGCTTTTTATTGAGATTAATAATTCAGAATACATTTTTTGTGTTGGACATGAAGATGAGCAGAGTGAAATTCAATTTATTTATAAAATTATTATTCCCATAAAAGGAATTAAAAACTATAGAATAGTCGACTTCAATTTAGTTTTTAATTCAATTAAAGAAAATATTTATTTAATAGAAAGAAAATTTAATTATATATTTAAGGATGTAGTTATAGTTTTAAACAATTTTAATATTTCAGTTGTAAATTTATCAGGTTTTAAAAAACTTAATGGTTCACAAGTGTTAAAGGATGATATTACATACATCCTTAATTCACTTAAATCTAATGTAGATGAAACTGAAAAAAATAAAACAATTATTCATATTTTTAATTCAAAATATAATCTAGATAAAAAAGAAATTAAAAATTTGCCTATTGGATTGTTTGGTGATTTTTATTTCCATGAATTATCCTTTTTTTTAATTAATAACAATGATTATAAAAACCTTAGTAATATTTTTTCTGCATGCAATTTAAAAATTAAAAAAATTTTATTAAAAAATTTTGTATGTGGAACGTTAATTAGTAAAAAAAATGAAAATTTAAATAATTTCTATAAAATAACAATTAATGAAAATAATTCTGAGGTATTTTATTTTGAAAATGATTCATTGAAATTTGAACAAAAATTTAATTTTGGCTCTGATTTGATATTAAAAGATATCTCTAAAATTACCTCACTTAATCAAGAGACTGTAAATAAAATTATAAATAATATGAAATTAAACAGAAATATCCCCTGTAATGATTTAATTGAAGCAGAAATATTTGAAAATCAAAATTATGTTAAAATTAAAAAAAAACTTATATTAGAAATTGCAGAAGCAAGAATTCACGAGTTATTTGAAATTTTTATAACTAAAAATATTAATTTACAAAGTTACGTGAAAAAAAATAAAGCAGTTTTTTTTAAAATAGAAAACAAATCATATCTCGATTGTTTTGAAGAAACATTCAGGATCTTTTTTTCATCAAATAATATGGAATTTAAGTTAGAGGATGATATTTCTACTGAAGACTTGTTAATTAATGCTAATCAAATAGTTCAATTTGGTTGGAAAAAGGAAGCTATCCCAGTTATTAATACAAAAAAAACTCTGATTGCTAAGTTTTTTGATACATTGTTTGGCTAAGATCTTGTTATTTTTAGAAACATTAGTTGTTTTAGAGCTAATGAGGTAATTATGTATAACATCCTAGGATGTCTGAAAATTATCAAAAAACTGTCTATGAAGCCGTCAAACTTGAGGGCGTTGGACTGCACTCTGGGACACAATCAAAAATTAATATACTTCCAGGTAAAGAAGATCAGGGCATAATTTTCAAGAGAGTTGATTTAAAAGAAAATAACTTTGTTGAGGCAAAATATGAAAACGTAACATCAGCAAGATTGTGTACTACCTTAGAAAATAAATTTGGTGTAAAAGTTTCTACAGTCGAGCATTTGATGGCAGCATTATATATATTGGAAATCGATAATGCTTTTATTGAAATAGATAATGAGGAAGTTCCAATCATGGATGGTTCAGCAATAGATTTTTTAAATGCAATCAAAAAAGTTAAATTAAAAATTCTTCCAAAGAAAAGAAAATGCATTAAAATTACAAAAAAATTTGAATTAATTGACGGAGAAAGAAAAATTTCAATAGAACCAAGTGAAAACTCTTTTGAAGTAGACTTTCAACTTGATTATCAAAACAAGATTATAGGCAAGCAAAGAAATCTTATTAATTTTCAAAGAGATGATTTAAATGACGTATCTAAATCAAGAACTTTTTGTTTGTTTGAAGATATTGAAAAAATAAAAAAAGCTGGTTTAGCTAAAGGTGGCTCACTTGAGAATGCAGTAGTAGTTGACGCGAACAAAGTTTTAAACAATGGTGGCTTAAGAAATAAAAAAGAATTTGTTAATCATAAAATTTTAGATTTAGCTGGAGATTTTTTGTTATCTGGATATAGGATTTTAGGAAAAGTAAAATGTTATCAAGGTGGTCACGAATTAACAAATATGTTCTTAAGAAAATTGCTTAATGCTAATGACACATTTGATTTATTTGAGTCAAAAAATATTCATGTGGAAAAAAATATAGAACTAAAACCCTTCATTAAAGTTGCTGTAAACGCTTAAATTTAATAATAATTTATTTAATAAATTTTAATATCTGATATTAACTTGAGTATGATAGTTAGGTTTTTTTTAATTATAGGAATAATTTTATCTCTAATTTCATGCTCAAAAAAAGAAGTAATTTACGAATCCTCTAAAAGAGTTGACCCAATTAAAATTTATGAAGAGGCATTAAATGCTTTTAACAAAAATGACTATTTTTTTGCTAGTAAAAAATTTGATGAAGCTGAATTAAATTTTGAACAACCAAACTTCGCTGCAAAAGCATCTATAATGTCAAGTTATTCTTTATATGGAATAAATTTTTATGAAGAAGCAGAAGAAAATTTAAAAAGATTTTTAAAAACGTATCCAGGTGACAAAAATATAATTTATGCACATTATCTTTTAGGCATAATATATTATGAACAAATTGAAGACGAAAAAAAAGATACGGAGCCTTTATTAAAAGCAGAAAAAAAAATAAATTTTTTCCTCCAAAATTATCCTAATACAGATTACGCAAATGATTTTAAATTTAAAAGAGATCTTATTCAAAATCAATTAGCAGCTAAGGAATTATACATAGCTAAATATTATGTTTCAGTACAGAAATGGGTTCCTGCTATAAAAAGATTAAAAGTAATAGTAAATAATTATGATAAAACTGTTTTTATAGAAGAGGCATTACATAGATTGGTTGAAATAAATTATTATTTAGGCTTAGAAGAAGAAGCTAGAAAATATGCAAGTATTCTAGGATATAATTATAATTCTAGTGAGTGGTATAAACAATCGTATAAAATTTTTAATAAAAAATATGATTTTAACAAGAAAAAAGTATTAAAGAAGAAGGATAATCTTTTAAAAAAGATAATCAAAATAATTAAATAATTAATGCAACAGAGATTAATAATTGAGGAAAAATATAAAAAAAAAATAAATTTATTAAAAAAACACAATAAATATTACTACATCGATGATAAGCCTAAAATCTCAGATCATGAATATGATAAACTAAAAAAAGAAATTCTAGAGTTAGAAGGAAAATATTCTTTTTTAAGAGAAGACACAAGCGTAGTTGATATTATTGGATCTAAACCGTCAAATAAATTTAGTAAGATTAGGCACTTGCGTCCAATGCTATCTTTATCTAATGCATTTAACGTTGCAGATATGCAAGATTTTCTTAAGAAGATTAATAATTTTTTAAATTATAAAAATAATAATTTAGAGTTACATTCAGAACCTAAAATTGATGGAATTTCAGCTACTTTAATTTATGAAGAAGGTAAACTTACAAAAGGTTTATCTAGGGGTGACGGAGTTTTTGGAGAGGATATCTTAGCAAATTTAAAAACAATAAACGGACTGCCTGAAAAAATTTTATCAAAAGATGTTCCGAATTTGTTAGAAATTAGATGTGAAGTTTATATTAGTAAAAAAAATTTTGAAACAATTAAAGATGATTTTGCTAACCCAAGAAATGCAGCAGGAGGATCATTAAGGCAAAAAGATCCCAATGAAACTGCTAAAATTCCACTAAAATATTTTGCTTACGGCTTTGGAGCTGTAGAACCAATGATTTTTAAAACTCAAAGTGATTTTTTGAAAAAAATTAAGAGTTGGAATTTTGAAGTTAACAGTTTATCAAAAACTTTAAAAGGAATTGATAATATTGAAAAACAACATAAAGAAATTGATCAATTAAGATCTTCACTAGATTATGATATTGATGGACTTGTTTATAAAGTTAACGATTTAACTCTTCAAAAAAGATTGGGTAACACGTCAAACTCACCGAGATGGGCAACAGCTTACAAATTTTCCGCAGAAAAAGCTGTCACTAAAATTAAAGATATTATTATTCAAGTAGGTAGAACTGGGGCAATTACGCCAGTAGCAAAAGTTGAACCAGTTACTGTTGGTGGGGTAGTCGTGTCCAATGCAACCTTACATAACGAAGATGAAATTCAAAGAAAAGATATCAGATTAGGAGATACTATTAAAATTCAAAGAGCAGGAGATGTAATTCCTCAAGTTGTGTCAGTAGATATTTCCAAAAGAAACAAAAAAGCTAAAAAATTTATTTTTCCAAACAAATGCTTATGTGGAGCTGAGACTAAAAAAGAATTTAGTAAAAGTGCAAAAAAATATGATGCCGTAAGAAGATGTCCGCGGGGATATGATTGCAACTTTACAGCTAAAGAAAAACTTAAACACATAGTTTCAAAAGAAGCATTCAATATAGACGGACTTGGTAAAAAAGTTATAGAACAATTTTGGGATTTAAAGCTAATTAGAGAGCCATCTAACATTTTTGAACTAGATTATGCTAAAATACTTAAGCTAGAAGGATGGGGAGAATTATCTCTTAATAATTTGAAAAAAGCAGTTAATAAATCACAATTTATTACATTAGATAAATTTATCTTTTCGATTGGTATACGGCACATTGGTCAAGAAAATGCAAAAATTTTAGCCAGTTTTTTTGGTGCAATCGAAGAATTTACGAAATTATTTAATTTAAGAAGTAGAAAAGAAATACTAATTAATTTGGCCGATTTGGACGGAATTGGAGAAACTCAAATAGACTCTATTAATAATTTCTTTATTAATGAAACAAACATTAAGATAATAAAAAAATTAATAAATAAATTAAGTATCAAAAAATATATTATCCATAACACTAGTGGAAAATTTTCAAACAAAAAATTAATGTTTACCGGTAGTTTTCAAAACATGAGTAGATCTGAAGCAAAAGCAATAACAGAAAATAATGGCGGAAAAGTCTTAGGAACAATCTCAAAAAAATTAGATTATTTAGTTGTAGGGGATAAAAATCCTACGCAAAAAAAGATTGATCAGGCTAAAAATATGAAAATTAAAATAATGCCCGAAAAAGACTGGAGTAAAATTTTAGATAGCTGAGCAAGATTTTTTTAATTGCATCACTTCTGTCTTATTCATAAATTTTTTAAGATTATTAAATACTTTCTTATGGTAGTCATTTAACCATTTTTTTTCACTTTTACTAAGAATTTTAAAGTCAATGAGATCTTTATCAATCGGTGCCATAGTAAGATTTTCAAATTTATTTTTTCGATTAAAGTTTCTAACATATATTAAATTTTCAATTCTTATTCCAAAATTATTTTTTTCATAGTAGCCAGGTTCATTAGAAACAATCATGCCTTTTCTTAATTTGACAGTATTACCTTTAGAAATTGCATGAGGTCCTTCATGTACATTCAAAAAATATCCTACTCCATGACCGGTTCCGTGCGCATAGTCTAAATTTATTTCTTTCAAATATTTACGTGCTTTTTCATCAATAATTGAACCAGAAGTATTTTTTTTAATTTTATAACTGGCAACCGCAATATGTCCCTTTAAAACTCTTGTAAAAATATTTTGAACTCTCTTGTCATAATTTTGCAAAGAAATAGTTCGAGTGACGTCGGTAGTGCCAAAATTATACTGCCCACCAGAGTCTACTAAGTAAATATCACCTTTTTTTAATTTACGATTACTTTTTTTGGTAGCTTTATAATGTATTATAGCTCCATTAGGCCCGGTACCTGAAATTGTCGGAAAGCTTAAAAAATTGAAGTTTTTATTTTCTTTTCTTAAGTTGAATAATTTATTCTCACCACTAATTTCAGTAATTTTTTTCTTTAAAAAATTTTTTTTTAACCAAAATAAATACTTTGTTAATGCTGCACCATCATAGATATGAGCTTTTTTAATATTTTCAATTTCCTTATTTGTTTTGATTGCTTTTAAAGCGTAAATAGGGTCTTGATTATCAAGCAGGGTATTGTTTTTTAAAATTATATTTTCATAATATAATGAGCAAGTATTCTTATCTATTATAATATTTTTTTCATAAATTTCTGAAAGAATTATATTAGTAAAATTGATATTAATAAATTTAATTTTGTCAAAAGTTTTTTTAAAAGAAGGAGAAATTTTTTTTAAATTACAAAAAAAATTTATATTTTTGTTTTTATCGATTAAAATATGACTGTAGGGTATCGGAGTATATTTTGAGTCATTACCCCTTATGTTAAGCAACCATGCATTATTTTCGCTTGAAGTGATGAATTGATAATCTGCTCCTAGGATTTTTAAATTGGTGACAATTTTATTAACTTTTGATTTATAATTCTCTCCAATAAAAGATTGAGGTGGAGTGTAAAATTTATCATTAATTTTGATTTTTTTTCTAACCCAAATCTGATCAATTAAATTTTTTTTTAAGGGTAAATATTGGCAATTGGTTTTACCAAAAAAGAAATTTAATGATTTTCTTGTGAATAATTTAGGATCAAAACCTATTTTTATCTTTTTATTTTTTAAAATTTTTTTTGGCAACTCATGGGGAATTGTTTTTATTTTAAAATATTCTCCACACTGTTTGTTAGCTTGCAGCGTATATCTACCATCAACAAATAGATAGTTTGCGTCATTCAATATTAATGCAAAACCATATGATCCTGTAAAATCAGATATATATTTTAGTCGATCTTCATAGTCAGGAATATATTCTCCAAAAAATTCGTCATTCTTTGGAACAATATATCCGTCTATTTTCTCTTTTTTAAAAATTTTTTTTAATTTATTTATTTTTTCCATTTAATTATTTTATTTTTTTTATATCTATTCCAACCTGGACTTCTGTATTCTTCATTAAACTCTATCGAACTATCTTGGTTAAATTCAAATTCATCATTTGTTTTATCAATATTAATTTCATTTTTTTCAACGCTATCATCAGGTATTTCATTAATAAATCTAGATGGCAAAGCATCCATCCAGTCACCGTGATAAGCTCTTTTCATTGCAAAGGATAAGTAAGCTTCTTTTTTTGCTCTCGTAATACCAACGTAAGCTAACCTTCTTTCTTCCTCTAAGGCAAAATCTCCTTTTTCTTCTAAGGATTTTTGGTGAGGAAATAACCCTTCTTCCCATCCAGGTAAGAATACCACATCAAACTCTAACCCTTTTGCAGCATGCATTGTCATCAAATTAACTTTTGCACCCTCCCACTCTTGATCTATTGAAGTAGCTAAAGCAACATGCTCTAAAAAATTCTGTAAATTATCATAGTCTTGCATTGCCCTTAGTAGCTCTTTTAAGTTTTCTAATCTATTTTCGTTTTCTAAATCTTTTTTATTTTTAAGCATTGCTGAATAGCCAGACTCATCAAGAACTGTTTTTAGTAAATCGAAGTGCTTCATTTTTAATGAATCTTTTCGCCATTTAGACAGTATATTCATTAGTTGTGAAAGCGCAGATTTAATTTTAGGTTTAAATTCTCCTTTTTCTAAAAGCTTTATTATTGAGTCCTCTAGGCAAAGATTGTTATTTTTACCAAATTTATAAATTTGGCTTAAAGAGTTTTCACCCACACCTCTTTTTGGAGAGCCGATTATTCTTTCCAAGGCCAAGTCATCATATTTTTGATTTATTATTCTTAGATAACATACTGCATCTTTTATTTCAGCACGTTCATAAAATTTAATACCACCTAAAACACGATACCCAATACCTACCTGCAGAAAACGTTCCTCAAATTCTCTGGTTTGATAAATAGCTCTAACTAAAATTGAAACGTTATTAAGAGAATATTTTTTTTTTAAGTTATGCTCTATTATATCGCTTATACCCAAGGCCTCTTCTTTTCCAGTTCGATAGCAGTTTAGTTTTACTAATTCTCCTTGACCAGCTGATGACCACAATTTTTTTCCAACTCTATTTGAATTATTTGAAATTAAGGTTGAGGCTGTATCTAAAATATTTTTTGTTGATCTATAATTCTGTTCTAATTTAAAAACTTTACAATCTTTGTATATTTGATCAAAAGTTAAAAAATTTTTAATCTCTGCTCCTCTCCAACTATATATTGATTGGTCATCATCGCCTACGCAGCAAATATTTTGTTTATTATTAACCAATAAATTTAACCACTTATTTTGGATATAATTTGTATCTTGAAATTCATCAACAAGAATGTATTTAAAATTATTTTGATAAATTTCTCTAATATCTTTATGTTCCTCAAAAAGCTTAACACAAAATAAAATTAAATCTCCAAAATCAAATGCATTTAAGTCTTTTGTCTTAATTTGATAAATTTCATAAACTTTCAAAATTGACTTAGTAATAGATCCAGATTTTTCTAATTTAACATCTTTCGGCAGTAGACCCTTATTCTTCCATTGATCTATGTGATACATTATGAGTTGAGGAGAAAATTTTTTTGCATCTAGATTTTCACCTTTTACTATATTTCTAATTAGTTTTTTTTGATCATCAGTATCTAAAATTGTAAAGTTACTTTTATAATTTAAGGCCTCAGCATGTCTTCTTAAAAATTTAACACTTATAGAATGAAATGTGCCTAACCAAGGAACAGCATTAGAACTACCTTTGAGGTATTGCATAACTCTATTTTGCATTTCTTTTGCAGCCTTATTTGTAAATGTCACACATAATATTTGATTAGGCCACGCCTTTTTTTGATGAATGGTATGAATTAGTCTTGTTGTTAATACTCGAGTTTTTCCAGATCCAGCACCAGCAACAATCAAATTAGGCCCCTCTGTATTAAGAACAGCTTTTTTTTGTTCTTTGTTAAGGTTTTCAATTAAATTATCTATGTTATTCATACAAGAGAATTTTCATTTATATACTAGTTATAAAAATAAAAAAAATGATAAATAAAATCTTTAAAAGAATACACAATAAATATTCATCACTATTCAAATTTATATTTTATTTAAGGTATCTTTTTGCAATTTTTTTTGTAGCAGTAGTTTTATTTTTATTAATCCCACATTTTTTTGACCTAAAAAAGAAAGACAAGATCATAAAAAGTTACTTATTAAAAGGGTATGATTTAACTCTAAAAGACTATGACGATATTAAGTATAATTTTTTTCCAATTCCAAATTTGGAAATTCAAAACGCTAAGTTGAGCATCGAGTCGAACTTGATAATAATGAATGTTGAAAATCTAAATATTTATCCTAAATTACTAAGTATCTACAATTATAAAAATTTTGAGGCGAGTAAAATAGTCTTAAATAATAATAAAATATTGCTTTCTGACTCAAATTTTAAAATTTTTATTTATTATATCTATAATATAAAAAAAAAATTATCTTTTAAAAATTCAAATCTTAAAATTAACAGAAAAAAAATTTTGCTACTAAACTTAGAAAAAATTTATTTTTCCAATTATGGTTATAATAAAAATATAGTAACAGGTGAGATATTTGAAAAAAAATTTAAGATTTTAACAAGTGATAATTACAATAAAATAAATTTTAGACTACTTAAAACTGGAATAACTGCAGATATTAATTTTACTGAAATTAAAAAAGACTCTATGATAAGTGGAGTTTTAAAATCAAAATTACTTAATTCAAAATTAAGATTTAATTTTGATCATGATAACAATAAAATAAATATTTATAATTCCTATTTTAGAAATAAGAATTTATCATTTAATAATCAAAGCACAATTACTTACCATCCCTTTTTTTCTATAAACTCTATTTTATCAGTTGAAGATATAAATACAGATTGGCTGAAAGAAATAAATCTTAACGAGATATTAATTGCAAAAAAAATAATTAAAAAATTAAATATTAAAAATGAAATCAAATATAAATCGAGTGGATTTAGAAGAAATCAAATCGACAATTTAAATTTGAAAATTAATTTAGCTTACGGAAGGTTAGTTTATTCAAAAACAATTTCAGTTTTAGGAGTTTTTTCTAAATGTAACGGTGATTTGAATTTATTGGAGGAATATCCAATTTTATATTTTGATTGCTCTATAACATCTAAAGACAAACAGAAATTTTTAAAAAAACTATCGATTAAGTATAAGAATAAAAATGAATTACTTAAACTTAATGTTAAGGGTAATGTTAATATTTTAAATAATAAGGTTAATTTTGAAAATATTACAATGAACCAGAATTATAAAGCAACAAAAGAAGATCTAGATTATTTTAAGCAGTCATTTGAAACAACACTTTTTGACCAAAGTTTTAAAAATATTTTTAACTTAGAAAAAATTAGAAAATTTATTCTAGAAATTTCTTAATTTATTTCGGTTTAGTCATTTTAAGAGGACTCATAATTTTGTCGTATTCTTTTTCTTTTATTAACCCTGCTTTTATAACTTCTTGCTTTAAAGTAGTTCCATTTTTATGAGCAGTTTTAGCGATAAAGGCTGCCCGATCATACCCAATTTTTGGCGCCAACGCTGTAACTAGCATTAATGAATTATCTAGAAGATATTTTATTCTTTTTTTATCTGCTTTGATGCCCTTTACGCAATACAAAGCAAAAGTTTTTGCTGAGTCACTCATAATTTCGATAGACTGTAAAATATTATGAATAATTAATGGTTTGAAAACATTTAATTCAAAGTGGCCATGAGAACCAGCCATAGTAATTCCATTGTGATTGCCTATAACTTTTACACAAACCATGGTAACTGCCTCTGATTGAGTAGGGTTTACTTTTCCTGGCATGATAGATGAACCCGGTTCATTTGAAGGAAGAATTAGCTCACCATAACCAGCTCTCGGACCAGAACCTAAAAATCTTATATCATTAGCAATTTTCATAAGACACACAGCAGCAGTATTTAAGGTTCCAGAAAAATTAACAATTTCATCATGAGCCGCTAATGCAGCAAATTTATTTGTTGCAGTTTTGAATGGCAATTTTGTAATTTTACATATTTCTTTAATAATTTTTTTATCAAAGTTTTTTCTTGTATTCAGTCCTGTTCCTACTGCGGTCCCACCTTGAGCTAGATAATAAATCTCTTTTAATGCATTTTCTATTCTTAAAATACATTTCTTAAGTTGTGAATGATAACCTGAAAATTCTTGTCCTAAAGTCAAAGGGGTTGCATCTTGTAAATGAGTTCTACCAACTTTAACAATATTCTTAAACTCTTTTGATTTTTTATCTAATTCTTTTTCTAATAGCTTTAATGAAGGTAATAATTTTTCCTTCGTTTTTAAAGCTATAGAAATATGCATAGCAGTTGGAAAAACATCATTCGTTGACTGAGATTTATTAACATGATCGTTTGGATGGACTGGTTTTTTAGAACCTATTTTACCTCCCATCATTTCAATCGCTCTGTTAGCTATGACCTCATTAACATTCATATTGGTTTGAGTACCAGAACCTGTTTGCCAAACTTTTAAAGGAAAGTGTACGTCGTGTTTTCCTTTAATTACCTCTTCAGCAGCTTTAATAATATATCTGCTCAACTTTGGATCTAAATCTTTATTCTTTGAGTTAACAATCGCAGCAGCTTTTTTTATAATTGCTATGGAGTGGATAACTAAAGGCCTAACTAAAAAATCTCCGATATTAAAATATTTATTTGATCTTTCAGTTGAAGCACCCCAGTACTTATCACCAGGAACTTTTATTTTTCCAATGCTATCAAATTCTATTCTGTATTTCATAGTCGATTCATTGATATAATACACTCTTATTTATTAATTATAAAATATAAAGGGCAAGAAATGACAAATTTTGAAAGCGTTAAAAAATTTATGGAAACATTTGGGCAAAAAATTAAAGAAAAACCTGATTTTCCAGAAAAAAAAATAACCTCCCTGAGGTATGAACTTATTAAAGAAGAGCTAGATGAATTAAAAGAAGCAATGGATAATAACGATATAAAAGAAGTTGCAGACGCTTTAACCGACATTCTTTATGTAACTTATGGTGCTGGCCACGCGTTTGGAATTAATCTGGACAAGTGTTTCGAAGAGGTGCAAAATTCAAATATGAGCAAACTTGGCTCTGACGGTAAGCCAATTTATAATGAAAAAGGAAAAGTCATGAAAGGACCTAATTATTTTAAACCTAATTTAAGTAAACTATTATCGCAATGAAAGAATATTACTACTGGATATTATTAGGTATGGCTTTTGGCGTACTTATCTACTTAGCAGACAAATATCTATTCTGAAAATAAGATTAATTTAAAGTGTATAATTATATTTTTCTTTTACCTCTTTATAACGACTGGGTTTCTTGTGCAAAATTAATTGATAACATTAATTTTGAAATGAAGAAATTAGATAAAAAGGGAGAAATTATAATTATTAATGATTTTTCTGACACAAAAAATTCTAATTTCGATGTCTTTTCCAATATTGTTAAAATAAATATCTTAAATCTCACAAAAAATATTGGAAGTCAAAAAGCTATATCTGTAGGACTAAAATATCTTTACCAAAAACGCAGAGATAAAATGATTGTAACTATTTTGGACTCTGACGGAGAAGATGATGTAAATAAAATACCTGAAATGATTAAAGAAGCTGAGAGTAATCCTGATAAAGTTATTGTTTCTTCTAGAACAAAGAGACATGAAAATATTGTATTTAAATCATTATACTTTGGACACAAAATAATTGCTTTTTTATTTTCTTTAAATTGGATTTCTTTTGGAAACTATTCTTCATTTAGTTCAGACCAACTAAAAAAAATTTTGATAAATAATAATTCTTGGTTAGCTTTTTCCTCTAGTGTTGTAAAAAATTGTAAAATTAAAAAACTAAAAGCTGAAAGAAAAAAAAGATTACACGGAGTTTCAAAACTTTCATTTTTTGACCTCATACAACATTCTTTAAGAGTGAACAGTGTATTTATAGTAAATTCATTTATATTATCAACAATATATATACTTCTTTTAGTTGGTTTAATTAATATTGGTTACTCATTATTTTTTTATTTAGTTTTAGCAATTGTATTTTATAATTTTCTCTTAATAATAACGTGGTTTAAAAATGATCAAAAAAATTACTTCAATTCTCTTGACTTAATAAAAAATTAATCCGAGTGGATAATTATTAGGGGCGTTCTGTTGCTAGATGACTAAATTTATTTATATTTTATTTTATAAACTAGTATGAACAAAGATAATATTAAAGTAACTGCATTTGCTAGTATTATCGGCAAATCTGATATAGTTATTCCATAAATCAACCATGAGATAACACCTATAGTGAAGATGACAAACATGTATAAAGATATATCTCTTGTACTTTTCGTTTTCCAAACTTTTACTGCCTGAGGAAAAAAAGCAGCAGTTGTACAAAATGCTGCAAGGAAACCAATATACTTTAATACAAAATTTAAAATCATAATTTTAAGGGGCATTATATTGCCAGGTGCCCCGGACTTTGAAACATTATTCCTTATTATACCTCATTTGCAATTGTTTAAATCTAAAACTTTAATGTAAATTCCGCCCCAGCTCCGCCCAGCTAGAGTTTATAATTTAAATCAGCAATATTAATTAAGGAAAACTGGAAAGTTGTAAGGGGCGTTCTGTTGCCAGGTGTCTTAACCAACTTATTTTTTTGCCAAATCCACAGTTACTTGACGTGGATAAATAAATGCGGCTCCAGATTTTCTATCAATTATATAGCCAACCCCTCCT